>Ga0209960_1001177_pt1 | contig 38767 bp, 35 predicted proteins | sample ThiBiot_500_plan_2_FD_183947 | JGI IMG/M metagenome (GOLD analysis project Ga0209960, IMG submission 183947) | Wastewater bioreactor microbial communities from Cape Town, South Africa - Thiocy_expt_500_plan (SPAdes) | ecosystem: Engineered > Bioreactor > Thiocyanate-remediating >... | reverse complement strand
GTGTTCATATTCGATAGAACGAAACCGATGCAATACAATAAGCACAAAATATTCAGCAAAATCGATTCCATATCTAGTTGTTCTATCACCATCTTTGGAAGTGTTGACTACAAAGGGAGTTGATGAAATATATAACAGCGGTGTTGAAGCTCTTCGAAAATGGTCCAAACGTGAGTACACCTAATTTTACTATTTGTTCTTAAAAGAAACAAAATATGTCCTTCAAACAGCTTGATTTTGTGATATTTCTAGTCATTGTTCTATTTCGTAGAAAGTGAACTGCAAGATATTGTAAAAAGAAAACATTAGCACAATTTCTGAATGCATTTACACAGAATACTAATTATCTATCTATCTCAGAGAAAAAAAATTTCGAGGAGTGTGCACGTTTTAGCAAAAACACATAATCACAATGATAACTCGCAGTCTGTGATTATCTTATAATTATTTGATTTTGTTTTTCGTTGTAGATTGTGTTTTAACAAGTACTGTTTCGTCGACTACGGTACAGAACCCAATGGCAGCCTTCAGTAGTAGCAGCAGCAGTAGCAGTTATTCATACAGTTACAGTTATAGTAGTAGCAGCAGCAGCAGTAGTAGTAGTAGCCTCCAAGCCAGTACTCGTACTGTAACCATGCCAGTGGATGCTTTTGATCGTTTTGTGGGTTTTGCACCTCGAAAAGCAATCACGCAAAATAGTTTCATGAAGGTTGCACAAGTAATCATGATGGGTTCCAGTTCAAGCGACGAGGATATAATTGAAGCATTCCATATTTTGGATGCTGATGGTTCAGGTCAACTTGATTTGGGCGAATTGGCAAAAGTAATACCGGCCATTATACCCGGCACAGATTTACAAACACTTGGACAAACGATTCAACAGTATGATACAAATTTCGATAATCAAATCAGTTTACAAGAATTTATCGATCTTGTCAAGGGTGGTCTCGCACAAAATATTGTCTTCAGAGATGTTCTGACGATTGAATACGCAACAATATCATAAAACAGTGATGCATCGTTTTCAACAACAATTTTTTTTATCACAACATTTAATTAGTATAGTTCATTTATTAATCATGATGACATTATATTATTCATTTTGAAAATAAAAGTCTATTTTATGAATAAATTTTCATTTGATAAGAAATATCTTGAGAGTATTGATGATGAGTTGAAAACATGATAGTTCCTTGGCAATTTTATCAAAATCATCTTCATTTTTTCCACAGATATGATCGATATGAATCACCAATAAAGCAAATAAAATCAACTATTGATACAAAAATAAAGAAAAGAAAAAACAAGATGAAATATCTTACTAAATATCGACGAAGTATCATTGTTTCAGTTTTGTTCTCTGTTCTGACAAATATATATTCTTATCGAACATGTTGACAGAATCGGATAACTTATTTGGTTTTTTTCGGTAATAAACGATGACAAACACAATAATCAATAACAGTATTTTCTCAATTTTGTCTCATTGTCGCGACAAAACAAAGACGATTTCTCATGACATTATAATTCAGATCCTCGAAGCTTATTTATCTAAATGAAAAATGTTTACTTTTCAATAAAGATGTCAATATTTTTTTCTCCAATACGAATCATAAGTTTATTAAGAAAAGATAAAATTGAAAAAAAATCTCAAGTTTCTAGTTATGATTTAATTAACACATTCCAAGTAACAGTAGCCAAACTAAAACTGCAATTCTGATATTTAATTATGTTAAATAAATTGTATCAACACCATGTGTTTTACATGTTTGTATGTCAGCTGTTAAACTTAGAACAGTGATCAATGCTCATTCTGTCATAGAACTGAAGTCACGAAAAATAGAAAGAATAGTTTTCAAAACAATATTTAGTGCTGTTACTTTTGTCTGGATCGGTTCGACAACAACAGTTAAGAGAAACAAAAACTAAATTGATTCCCATGGGAGTAATGTGAGATGAGATTTTTTCCTATGGGAATAAATGTGATGGGATTTTCTCCTATGGGAATAAATACGGAAGCATTCGATTGCGTATATATAGCTAATGATAATCATACTTCTCTCGAAGTAAAACAAAATGATGAAATTCTTATTATTATTCGTGCTGTTTACTTATGCAATGGCAAGTTCTGCCAGAAAACATTATGGTGTTCTTGCAACGCGTCATGGTGCTCATGAAGCTGGTGCTTGCGAACTTCCAACATCGAATTATGCAATTCGATATCCAGTAGCATTAGGAACTATTGATTCATTGAAAGATTTAAAATTTCGTCCGGAATTATGTGGACAAATTCTTGAAGTTAATTGCGGTCATGGAACATTGAATCTCATTGTCGTGAATTCAAATATTGGTGGTGGTCTTGATCTCTATTCTACAAGTTGGGCTCGATTAACACGTAATAAACCACCGGGACAAACATCATGCAGTGTTAAATTATCGTCACATAATGCATTCGATTTCAATGGTCGTCGAGTTACACGTGCTACGATTGATGGTCGACAAGGAGAACATCGTGGTGACAATCCGTACTTTGTATTTGATTTTGGTCCAATCGATGGGAACAAACAAATTATCTTTTATCTCGATGATGGAAGTAAAACTGCTGTTTATCTACGAGATTGCGAATATCAAAAGCAAAATAAATATTGGTCTTAGAAATGCACTTGAATATTCGATTTGAAAATTTTAAAGAAGATTAAGAAAGCAACACTTCATAAAATATCAGTTAATTGAAAAACTTTCTATTTCATGTCGAGTGTCACTATGACGTACGAATTTTTAGTGTTTTTTGCTAGCTTTTTCTACACTTTGTTTATTCATTTCAAAAAAAAAGGAAGAACTGTCAGCTATTGACCGATCGGTGGAATTTCATCTCAGAATTCATATCGTTTCTGACGGTTCGGAGAGCATTCTTGTACATGTCTTCGTCGAATGAATCGTCCTTTGAGTTCTTGTTTATGTTTTCAATTAGCGGATCGACTTGACTTTGACCGTAGACCTTGATTGATCTCATTGAGTGCATTTTAAAACTTGGTATCCTTGATATATTTCAATGCGTTATTATACAAGTCTTCCATTGTTCTCTCGTTTTTGTCATTACGAACCGGACTTTGATTCTTTTGCTCAGATCTCGTCTGAGGATTTCGGACGTCACCATTTGTCCAAAATTCATTGCAAATAAAGTCGTTTATGTTATTCTTATCCATTCCCATGAAAGCCTGGGTATTTGTAAGCTTGATAAAAGTCCCGTCGTTCTTTCTAAGAATGACTGTTCCGTTTGAGTTGCTGCTTAGTTCTTCGAAATCAGCAAATTTTGAACCATTTTGATACTCGACCCATTTATTCGAACCTTCTTTGACAAAGAATTGATTTGGTTCGTCTCTTTTTACCCATTTACTCATCTTGAAACTTGATATTATTTTCTAAATCGAAAGAGTTTCACAATCTAAAACATTAATAACTAATACGACTGTTTGAAAGACCAAAATCATGTGTTGCGATCACTGAAACATGCATCGTCTACCTTTCTTTTACATTAAGAAAAGAATATATATATTCAAATAAGCGAATAGGTAGATTGCGTTTTGTTTAAATATTGCACAAAAAATAAATATTACCTGTAACGCAATAAAGAAGAAAAAAATGTCTATGTTTAGGTATACGATGTTTCACCAAACAAAGGAAACTTATTTGAAAATAAAAAAATGAAACCATAATCAAAATAAAGTGCATCAGAGTTCCAGACCGAGAAATTTCAACAACGAGTCTATAGAACCAAAAGATTATTTAAAAAAGCGATTGGAATGTATACGTGGTAGTGTGATAGTCGGCGAGATCGTGATCTTGCATGGAATGAGAGCTTTGGAGCGAATGAACCGCGACTACAAAATGGTTTTAGAATTTGCAGATAAATAATGGGTGTAGAGAAGAAGACAAACCATTAATTACTCCCTTAATAGAAATCAAACAATTTAGATGTATAGCCTATTTTAGGTCATAATACAGATTTTCACCTCTGTTATGAAGAAAAACATTTTTTAATTGTCAGAGTGTATAGATTTGTGCTAAAATATGTGATTTTAATTATGGAATACTTTACGATTTTCTCATGACCGTTTTCAAATATATATAGAGGTTTTAGTGACACAATGTTGCCAAAAAGCAACATCCGGCCGTAAAGGGTTAACATGCAACCGAATATCTATTTATCTATAAAATCTTCTCTTACGATTTCATTTCAATATGATTCACTTTTACGTATTTCTTCACCAGATAACATTTATTATTCGTGTCTCCATATCTTTTCTTTACATTAAATAATATCAAACATGGCGACATCAAATCTTTCAACAAAATGTTTTACATGTAAAGAAGAAACAACAACATATTCTTGTCCTGGTTGTTCAAAACAGTTTTGTGCGGATGATTTAATGAAACATCGAGAAGAATTAAAATTACGATTTCATGAAATTGAACATCAACGAAATGAATTCGTGCAAATGCTAAATGATCAACAAAAAAATGTTCCGAATAATCATCCTGCGATTATTCAAATTAATCTTTAGGAACAAAAATCAATCGAAAAAATTAAACAAACAGCCGAAAAACAGCGACAATTGGTTCAACAATCTATTCACGGATATTTTCCACAAATACAAACTCAATTCAATGATTTTACTCAACAAATTCAACAAATTAACAAAAGAAAAGATTTTAATGAAAAAGTTTTAGAAAAATTACAAAGTCAATTAAAAGAAATTCGACAGCAAATTAGCCAACCAAACAACATCGAAATTAAACAAGATCCTTCTTCAACATTTATTCAAAAACTATCTATTCAAATTCTTCATTCTCAACATCAAACAAATCTTTATCGTCATCGACATCAACTCAAATCAAATATCAAATGGAAACCAAATGCACAAACAATTGCTGGAGGAAATGGACAAGGAAACCAATTAAATCAACTCAACTCACCTTTTGGGATCTATGTCGATCATCAACAACAACATATTTATATTGCTGATTATAAGAATCATCGTATTGTTAAATGGAAATTAGGTGAAAACAATGGAGCAATTGTTGCAGGAGGAAATGGCTATGGAAATAGAATTGATCAATTGAGTTATCCAATTGATGTCATTGTCGATGAAAACAATAAATCTTTGATTATTTGTGATTATGGAAATAGAAGAGTTGTTCGATGGTCATTAGAAAATCCAAATGGTGATAAAGAAGTTCTCATTGAGAATATTTGGTGTTATGGATTAATGATGAATGAAAATGGAGATTTGTTTGTTTCTGATTATGTGAATCATGCAGTGAAAAGATGGAGAAAAGGTGAAATAGGAAGTGGAGGAGAAGGAAGAATTGTTGCAGGTGGAAATGGAAAAGGAAATCAACTCAATCAATTGAATTATCCGACAAATATTTTCATTGATCGAGAAGAGTCAGTTTATGTCTCAGATAATGGAAATCATCGTGTAATGAAATGGTTAAAAGGTGCAAATGAAGGTATTGTTGTTGCTGGTGGACAAGGTCGAGGAAATAGTTTAAATCAATTGAATCATCCTCAGGGATTACTAGTGAATGAAGTTGGTGATATTTATGTGGCTGATTCTGGAAATCATCGAATAATGTGTTGGTCAGTGGAATCAAAAGAAAGTCGAGTTGTTGTTGGGGGAAATGGTGCGGGACAAGGATCATATCAGTTGAATAATCCAAAAGGTTTATCATTTGATGTTGAAAATAATCTTTATGTTGCCGATCAGTCGAATAATCGAATTCAACGATTTGACGTTGTTAAAAGTTAAAATGTATAATAAAATAAATTGATTTCTTTGTTAAATGAGTGATTATCGAAATCGTCGTGTAAAATCACAACACCCTCGAATTATTATTCATCTTTACACACTTTTATCTCTCTTCACTTTATTTTAGATTTTGAATAAAAATGAGTGAAGATATTTTTATTCGAGAAGAATTACAACCATTTAAACATCTTTTCACTTTTCTAATTAATCAAAATTTACAATTGACAAAAGAAGTTAAGGAAATTAAAATGCAAATGAATAAACAATACGAAGATATCACAAATCAACAAATTGAAAATAATGAAAATTTAAAAAAGGAATTTAATTTATGCAAACAACAGTTGAAACAACAAATTAAAGATTCTCAATTGAAAATCGATCAGCTTGAACAAAGTTTAAATGAGCAAATTCAAATAAATAAAAATCTAAACAATAAACTTAATCTTGTCGAACAAAATTTAAATCAACACAATGATCATCTCACTAAATTAGATAATGATCAACAAGAATCATCTATTCAATCAAAACAACATTTACAATTCGTCGAACATTGTTTGAACGGTCTCAGTGAGTTTTATAGAAACGAACGCAAAGTCGATTCGAATTTAAACAATAATTTCATTTCAAAAGTTATCAAATAGAAAATACATTCGCTTTTTCTTCACTTTTCTATTTCTCAATACTTTTCAATTCTTTTCAACTCTCAACCAAAATATTTAGATATTCTCAAAAACAAAACATTTTCTTTATTTAACTTATCAATCTTAATCAAACAAATTCATTTCATTCAGATTATTCACAGATTTCCAATAGAAAATACATCACCACGTTTTTGAAACATTGAAAATCTTTTTCCAGCAGATTCAATTTTTATCTTCGACTTTTGTTTTTTGTTTTCTTTTTTATTCAAGTTCGAACGAGATCAAACATCAAATGGAAAACAAATGCACAAACAATTGCTGGAGGATATGGAAAAGGAGACAAATTAAATCAACTCAACAGTCCTTTTGGAATCCATATCGATCATCATCAACAACACATCTATATTACTGATTATGTAAATGATCGTATTATTAAATGGAAATTAGGTGAAAACAATGGAGAAATTGTTGCAGGAAGAAATGGTCGAGGAAATAGAATTGATCAATTGAATCTACCAATTGATGTCATTGTCGATAAAAACAATAAATCTTTGATTATTTGTGATCAAGGAAATAGAAGAGTTGTTCGATGGTCTTTACAAAATCCAAACGATAAAGAAATTCTCATTGAGAATATTTCATGTTGGGGATTAATGATGAATGAAAATGGAGATTTATTTGTTTCTGATTGGGAGAATCATTCAGTGAAACGATGGAGAAAAGGTGAAATAGGAAAAGGAGGAGAAGGAACACTTGTTGCAGGTGGAAATGGTTGTGGAGATAAACTCAATCAATTGAATTCTCCTTCATATATTTTCATTGATCGAGAAGAGTCAGTTTATGTCTCAGATAATGGAAATCATCGTGTAATGAAATGGTTAAAAGGTGCAAATGAAGGTATTGTTGTTGCTGGTGGACAAGGTCGAGGAAATAGTTTAAATCAATTGAATCATCCTCAGGGATTACTAGTGAATGAAGTTGGTGATATTTATGTGGCTGATTCTGGAAATCATCGAATAATGTGTTGGTCAGTGGAATCAAAAGAAAGTCGAGTTGTTGTTGGGGGAAATGGTGCGGGACAAGGATCAAATCAGTTGAATAATCCAATATGTTTATCATTTGATGTTGAAAATAATCTTTATGTTGCTGATTCGGGGAACGATCGAATTCAACGATTTAGTGTTGATAAAAATAAAAATTGATCAATTAAAGACAAATATTGGTAATCGATGATGGTGACTATATAATTTGAACAGTTAATCCCGATGTTCATTACTTTGATTGACACTGCCGAAGTAATTTGTTGAATTAAATGAGAAATATTTGACGTAAGATTTCAATTTTAGTTTGATTTTGTTTTTGTTAATCTAATCTTTATCATTTTCTTTAGTTTTTTGTTTGATAATAAAACAGAAAAGATGTTCTCGCTCTCATTAGCTGTTAATCTGTTTCATTTGTTAATTATTTTCGGTGATTTGAGTTTTGATAGTGAACGTGAAGTTTAGTCGTTGTTACGAGTGACTCGTAGTTTCTATGAAATCGATGAAGAACAAAGAGAATTCAAACATTTAGTTTTCCCGAATGACTTTTTGTGATTAAACTAAAAATAAAAAAGAAACAAGTAAAAAGTCGTTGCGCATGACAAAAGTTGTTTGTTCTAAACATTGAAGTGATGTTTTGTTGAAGTATAAAAAGACCGTTTTGATTTCCTGAGAATAACTTCAAATGAAGAAAAAATGTTAAATTTGTTGATAAAAGTTCGCGATAGAATAGTCGAATTGAATTGATTGAAAAGTGGTTTAGCCGATGTTGAAATCGTTCGTCGTGAACGTTGGTCAACTCGAGGTTATGTAGTGATTTACACGGCATTAGGCATTGAAATTGTTCATGCTGTGGAACGAAATTCCCATGTCAATGTTAGAAAACAACAAACACGTCGAGCTGTTCAAGCGTTGAAAGATTAATAAGAGAAAATCAATAATCCTGAATTAGCTGTTGTGTTTATGGGAGATTTAAATGAAAATTATCATCCTCGACGAATTCTTCGTGAGAATGGATAGTCAGTTTCTGATCATTGTCCAGTCATGTGTATCTATGAAATTGAACAACGACCTTATGTTTCAAATACGGTTCAAAATTTTTTTTTCTTTTCGTTTACTAAAAAATAAACATTTCGAATGGGCAGAATAGCGAGTAAAGTCACAAGTGATGTTGGAGACACGCTACAATTTCTGAGAAATCTGATTCTAAATCTGCACGATGATACTTTGGGAACAATTGAAAGACTTTCACAAGAAATCACTGAAACTCTTCAAGTCATTCGACAACAAGGAGAACGTACAACGACGTTATTAGCAAACGCAGGTTTAGCATTAGCTGCAGCTTTCGGCTCAGCTCTTCTTCTTTATTTAACTAATTCCTCTACAATTCAATTTTTCGTTTTCTCATTTGATCTTTGTATGCATTACTTTGTTTTTATATTTCACTCACTTATTTTCAACATTCTCGACCAGAAACTAAGGTCATAATCGAAAGATTTATTCTTGAACAAGAGAATTATTCGAGAATCGATTTATCTGAAAAGAAATTAACTGATGATAATATGCCGATTGTAATTCAATTTGCAATTGATCAACGTAAATGTACAGAACTTAAATTATCAAACAATTCGATCACATCCAGAGATGCAAAGATTCTTTCGGCGATTCTTTGGAATAATCAAAGTTTATTATCATTATACTTTTCAATTTTAATCTTTATTATCAAGGAACACGAAATCGTTGCATTCGATGATTCAACTGATCGGCAACATAAAGATTATTTTCAACATCAAATGATAAACTGGTTGGATAATTCAACTGATTTGATCCTTGTCCCGCACCATTTCCACCAACAACAACACGACCTTCTTTTGAGCTCAATGACCAACATATTATTCGATGATTATAACAATCAGCCACATAAATATCGCCAATTTCATTCACTAGTAATCCATAAGGGCCATTTAATTGATTTAAACTATTTCCTGGACCTTGTCCACCAGCAACAACAATACCTTCACTTGCACCTTTATACCATTTCATTACACGATGATTATTGGTATCTGAAACATAAACAGTTTCTTCTCGATCAATGAAAATATATGTCGGCAAATACAATTGATTGAGTTGATTTCCTTTTCCATTTCCACCTGCAACAATTATTCCTTCTTTTCCTTTTCCTATTTCACCTTTTCTCCACCGTTTCACTGCACAATTCTCACAATCAGAAACAAATAAATCTCCATTTTCATTCATCATTAATCCCCAACCTAAAATATTCTGAATGAGAATTTCTTTATCACCATTTGGATTTTCTAATGACCATCGAAGAACTCTTCTATTTCCTTGATCACAAATAATCAAAGATTTATTGTTTTCATCGACAATGACATCAATTGGACAATTCAATTGATCAATTCTATTTCCTTGACCATTTCCTCCCGCAACAATTTCTCCATTGTTTTCACCTAATTTCCATTTAACAATACGATGATTGTAGTAATCAGCAATATAAATATGTTGTTGTTGATGATCGACATAGATCCCAAAAGGTGAGCTGAGTTGATTTAATTGGTTTCCTTGTCCATTTCCTCCAGCAATTGTTTGTGCATTTGGTTTCCATTTGATATTTGATTTGAGTTGATGCCGATGATAAAGATTTGTTTGATGTTGAGAATGAAGAATTTGAATAGATAGTTTTCGAATAAATGTTGAAGAAGAATCTTGTTTAACTTCGATGTTGTTTGGTTGATAAATTTGTTGTTGAATTTCTTTTAATTGAGTTTCTAATTTTTCTAAAACTTTTTCATTAAAATCTTTTTTTTTATTAATTTGTTGAATTTGTTGAGTAAAATCGTTGAATTGAGTTTGTATTTGTGGAAAATATCCATGAATAGATTGTTGAACCAATTGTCGTTGTTCTTCGGCTGTTTGTTTAATTTTTTCGATTGATTTTTGTTCCCAAAGATTAATTTGAATAATCGCAGGATGATTATTCGGAATAGTTTTTTGTTGATCATTTAGCATTTGTACAAATTCATTTCGTTGATGTTCAATTACATGAAACTGTAATTTTAATTCTTCTCGATGTTTCATTAAATCATCCGCACAAAACTGTTTTGAACAACCAGGACAAGGATATGTTGTTGTTTCTTCTTGACATGTAAAACATTTTGTTGAAAGATTTGATGTCGCCATCTTTGATATTATTTAATGTAAAGAAAAGATATGGAGACACGAAAATATACTATAGTCAAACCCTTAACTAGAATTATCGTTATGCTACGAAAAAATGTTTGATGATTATAAAAATAAAAGAATCGAGAAACATTGGGGAAATTGTAAAGGTAACCATAGTAGACTGAATCATTCTCTATATTTGTACATGTGACATATAAAAAAAAACATCGAGACAGTCAATAAAAGAACAAAAATGGGTGGCGACTGTTGTGTTTATCGTGATGCGAAACAAACTCATAAAGCACAAGGCGAAATTGAAAAAATGAATGAAGTAAATCAGCGATCACCGAATCTACGAGAACAAGTCGAAAAAGTCTTTTAAAAATTAAATGATTCTGATATTTTGAATGAATATCCTAGGACATAGCATGCTTTCGTTTGTCGAGCCATCGGATTCAGAACCTAATTTAAGCTGTCTATTCAACATTTTAATCAAACTCTTTCATCTTCGGTCAATGTGTTTTGAATTGCGTATGAATATTTCCAATTTCATGAAAAATAGAAACGAAAAAAAAATTCTTCATCTCTCGTGCCAATTAATTGTTCTTGTTGTTGTTGTAGAAATTGTTGATGTGTTTGTACTAACATTTACAGTTCAATTAGTTTTTGTATCAATTGTGAATATTGACGAATAGCTTGACGATATATCGATTGTGCTTGAGAAACTTGTTGACTATTGAAAAGAGAATAAGTTCTTGATTGTAAATAATATCTCACAATGAAGCATCTCTAACAAATACTAAGATAATCATCATCATCAATTGCAAAATAACTGCATCATGTTCAACTATTTCCTTGACTGAACGTAACAATCGATTCAATTCTTTCCAACCAATCGCTTATTCTTCAGTTTCAACATGAGAATTAATAATCATATCTCGATTTCTATCGTAATTCAAACTCAAAGACATAAAAAATACTAACGGAGAATTCTATTTCAATAAAGTAAAACGATCTTGTTCGTTGAGTAATTCGAATTGAGGAATATTTCGAATAAAAGTCACGAGTTTCATTCCTATGTCGAAATATTGAGACATCATATGAAGTAAAGCCGAACATTGATCAGCTATTCGATGGAAAACCGATATATATCATGTTTATCACTAATTTGATCCAAGTATCATCTTCAGCAGTCAGACGAAGATTTTCACTCGTTAATTTTTGTTCTATTGCAGAAACATTCCAGATCATACCTACACAAAGAAACAAACATCTATAAACTCCGATGATTAAACGAGTTTGATTTACCAAATTTAGAGAAGCATTTTCGTTGAAAGAAAGATTTACATGATGTACAAGATATCACTTGCTAATCTCTACATATCTCACAAGTTAAATCATTTCTACGTCGGACTAAAATCTACTGATTGTTTATTCAGAAATAAATCGACATATGCAAAGAAACCAAAAAGCAATGCTCAGAGAAAATGAAGAAACGGCTGATGATGAATTCGTTTTTTTTGTTGTTCGAGTTGAAGATTTTGTTGAATTGATTCGTGATGTTGTTTTCATTGGATCTGTTGAATAAATATTTGTGGTCATTAAAGATTCTGTCGATATGTCTGTTGAGTCAAGTTGTTGAGTTGTGCTCTGTTCAATTTGGATTGATCGATTCTTGAATAATGCTTCACGCATCGATGTCAAATTAAAATATTGATCAAAGAGAGATTTCAATTCAATGAAAGTTTCATTGCTATTACATTGTTCATAACCACAAACGAATTTAAGCATTTGATAATCCTCAGAAAATTTCATGTTAATCTGTGCAAGAATATAAATTCCAAGAGGTAAACGATCTTCACAAAATTGAAAGAATCCATGCGAATCCCAACTCAAAGTACAACGATCTCCGGGGGAACATTTTCCTATTCGAGAAGTATCAAAGGTCGAGTGGCAATTTTCTAGAATTGAAATGTCAAAGATTTTTCAAATAATCTTGATGATCAATCTTTACCTATCTGTGGGCCCGTTCGAGCACGTAACGAAGCACTATTTTGCGCAAAAGTTTCTTGATATTTTCCATCGACAAGCCATTGAAACACTTCCTTTCTCGATGTCTGCAGCAAATAATGTGCCACCTTCAACTGTCTCAATCTCTGCCTCTTCCAAAGTACTTGTGAATCCAATTTGTATGAAGGCCTTAGAATAGATCATTGTCATTTTGAGATAGCATACATTTTTTTCTTCTCCACGAACATTTTGACGAAGCCGAACTTTGAATTCATCGACAGTAGATGGATCAAGGAATGTATTTATATCTTTTTTAGGACAATGACATAAAATTCCGTAGACAGAAGGCAAAATTGTGAAAATAAAAACACAGATGAACGTCGTCTTCATCATTCAAAACAACAAAAGAAAATTATTAAAATTGAAGTCAAGCGTTTGACTTGATTGATGTTAGTTATACTTTTAGAGGACAAAAAATATTCTAGAAAGATGTTAATCTTGAAAACATCGGTAATTCTTCACCATGAAAGTATCTTTGACAATGTTGTGCATTCTTTTTGTCACGACAATCTTGTTGAAAACGACACGGCAAAAGATAATCCGGTAGATTTCTATGTCGATATTTCGCACGATGTACAGGATCTGTTAGTTTATTACAATCTCGTCCTGCAGAACAGTTAGGAACATCATGTCGTTTATGAGTAAGATGCGGTTCATCCGCTGCTCTGTTGCATAATTCATTGTAACGACATGGATGAGAATATCGTTCCATATGTGACTTGGAATTTTGTTGTAAGCAATAGACAGAATCATGACAAGGAGGTAGATCTGAGGATGGTAGTGATGACACACTGACGTTTGAATGGCGTCGTTTTGTCGGAGGTGATGGCGGTGGATTAGAATCTGATTTTTTTAATATAAAGGATTCATTATTGGGTACTGATTGACTTCTCTTTGGCTTTGATGAGCCATAGAAGAATATTTTCATTCTTTTCACAAGGGATCGCTTTCTTCTCTCTTGAGGTTTTGACTCGGGCGGCTCTTCTGATCGCGATGGTCTGTCAATAGGTCCTTCGCCTCCATAATATGCCACTGGTACTAGTTGTTTCTTCACTATTAATTTCGAAGTATCGATCTTGAAATCTTGGTCAAATGTAGGGTGAAATTCAGCGACTTTCTCATGATGAATCGTTAAATTCCGTATAGGAACATCTTGATTTCCACCACTCACATGAATATAATCGATTCGAGATAAATCTAATGTTGATTTATCGAATTTATAGTTAATCTTCTGATGATTATAAATACCATTGGGACCAGCGTGAGATAATTTCACTTCATTGTTTGTATAACACAATTTCAAACAAAATGTTAAAAAATCATCTGTATTACAACCACGATAGAATAGATTTGATTTAGCTCGAAATTTTGCATGATGAATATTGACATAATGTTGCAATGGACTGGCATCATTTATGTATGAATATGTTTCGTGATAATCTTCGTTGTTTGTCGAAGGTTTTTCAGCAACATAACAAACAAGATATCGAAGATTGTCTTGTTTTTCTTTTGGATTGATTGTTTCGTTTGAGATTGTTATCATCATATCACCGTGCATTGCTTTCCAATAGATGTATGTGGATTCAGGATGATTTGGTGCTTTGGGATGGTCAAGACGATAGAGTTCGTAGGATTGAGAAATACTCAGAGGTAAAACAGTGTGTTCTTCAAATCGAGAACCAGGAACTGTAATAGCAATACCACGAGAAGAACATGGTGTTTTCATGTTTTCTTTGATTTTTTCGTTAATTTCAGCAAGGATATAATCTAAATAAGGTTGTCGTGTTGAATCTAAATCAATTAAGCCAACTGGTTTGACTAAACTAAGATCGAGATCATGCGGGGTAATAATCAGTGAATCTTTAAATGCACCTTTAGCTGATTGCTGTGCACTATGAGAAAGAGCGTCAAACATATTCTGAGGTATGTAAACACGATCAATATAATCCAAAGGAATGAGTTGTGGTAAATGACATTCAAACACATCATGTGATTCTGCACCAACCCAATATTTAATAATATCTTCTAAAGTGATATTCATGGATTTATTTCGCAAGCCTGTTGATGCAATTAGCTCTGTTGCTGCTGCATTTTCATAACGAGGCACAGAACAATGTAATTTAGCACTATGAAAATCCTTTATATGCCCGACTTCGTTACCTGGATTGTTGGTCCATGGACGCTTTGGATAAATCTTCTCGCTGAGAAAACGTGTACCGGCTCGTATGGAAAAATTCGTATCAGGATGAAACAGAATGTCTTGTTTAAATACGATGACAACATCTCCGTAGTAATAACCACGATGAGGCCCAAGTATACTAAATACATGTTTATCTGTACCCAATTTTTCATCGGGAGGATATTTTAATCCTGTCGGATTATTTAGTATTTTGATCGAAGCTTCAGTGATTTTACTCGTCCAATCACAAATCACTGTTAAATCATTATCACTAAGAGTTGGTTGAAGTTTTTTTCTAATCAAATTAACATTTTGTTCATGATCGGGATCTAATTTCGCTAGAGCTTTGCCACCAATTACTGTTTCGGCATATTTACTTTCGACTAATGCTTCGATAAGACGATATGCATTTTCTTTTACTGTAGGAATGTTATGTTGAAGAAAGATGAGACGTACTCGACTGTGTTGTAGAACAGCTTTCGCTACATTTTTCGGTTTTTCTAATAGTTTCATGTAGTTTAAACTCATAACATGACCGTGAACGAGAATGGATTCGAAGATAAAATGTTTACATCGATGAACGGGTTGCAGCGCTCGTATCCAATCGAGTATCTCTCGAGATATTTTCGCTTTTTTCCAGTTTTCTGCTCCGATATAACTATTGACAGCTCGGATTATTTGTGCTTGATTTCGAACGAAATTAATCGATGCATTGAGATTGCTCGATGGAGCTACTGTGAGATGATCATAGTTTTTTCCGTGTCGAAATTTTCTTAAATGATGAACTGACGATCTGTCATGGCATTTGAAACCCGGATGTAGACAAAGAGAACGAATATCTTGAATATCAGGATGAGAAAAAGATTCCAGATGATCTTCTTGTGAAAGTATTTGACATTGATTACCATCAGGACATAATTGACGAGCAATATGAATTGTTGTTTCCCTATGTAAATCATCGTCGTTTTTACATCGTCTACCAAAAGGACAAACATGTGAAAATTGAAGACAATGAGTTTTGATTTCATTGGAAATCGAGTTTTTATCGGTGATTTGACAATATTGAATATATGTACGACATTGATAAGGTGTAAAAGGACATGGTGGACGAAATGTGTGAAACGTTTCTGTAACATGAGAATTCTCATGGAAATAAGGACAACAATTATCATGTGGACAAACAGGCTGGCAATGACGGACAGACTGCATATGTTCTGCATCATTACTAAGCATTTGTCGGCATTTATGACCAAATTCACATATTGGTAAATGTCGATACTGAAATAAATGTTCTGGATTATTATCGTTACACGAAAATTTATTTTGACAATAATCTGGATGATCATAATCATTTAAATGTGTAGATTTCGTGTTCTTACATTCACCCCATTGTTTACATTTCAAATTATGTATAAAAGTGCACATGTGCACGTCATCGGTTTTTAATTGTTCACATGTCGATGACAGTTCGCTTAAAGAACACATAGGCGGATGCGAAAACGAAGCTGTATGTTGAGAATTATTTCGATCGGTACATTTCGCACCGTGTTGACAAGGAGGACTTGTCATTAAATATGTATCACTCAATGTCATCTCGCCTTCGGCAGTTTTCGAAAGAACACGATACGGTCCACTCACGCCATTGACCTGTAAACGTGAAGGTGGTTCTACAGTTAGTCCATCGAGGAGTTTTTGAAAAGGATAAACGTTTCCATTTGGATTGAGTTGTTTGCCTGCATTGTGATCATTGACAATGGCGAAATAAATCGTGTCGAAATATCCAGCATATTGTTGAATCACTGATTTGAATAGCAAAGCTATATGTTTAGGTGGATTTCTAAAAGCACCACAGCCAAGAGCGGATAGAACTAAACGATCATGTTTTTGATGATGTCCAATGGCAAAAATATTCTCGATCTTTTTATGTGTATTCATCGCTGGTTTCTTCTCCAACATACCGCTGCTAGTTAACATCGGTTGCCGATATGCAGCCATGGCAATAGCACAAACATTGTACAAAGGATTTTTCATATATTCATATCCGTTGTCTTCTGTCTCACGAAATACTGTAATGCCTGATGTATAAATTGCGCCGAATTCTTCCATTGGATATAGGCCTCTGAAGCCGGTTAATTGTGTGATCTTTCCATTCGATGCACAATACGAACAATTTGACCGTTTTTTATCAGCGATTTCAAGATCAAGACTATGGTAATAATCTGATCGACGGAAAATATTTTCTTCTTGAGCACCATCACCTTTTCGGAATCCACCACCGGGACTTGTGGCATTTGCCATGTTCAATAGTAACGGTTTATATCCTTCGGCAACTAATTTTTCATACAGAACTAGACAATCAACATTGACTACTTTCACTCTTGTTGATTTAAATGGTGTTTTCCATTCGGTTTCACGGACTGTCTTTCCAGAGAATAATTTTGATCTATGATCGTAACCAATAGTTTGCAATTTTTGCAATTTTAAAGTGACTTCTTCATCGTCAACAACATATTTTCCTTTTCGAAGAACACGGATCGTATTGAGCATAACAGTTACACGTAATAAATGTCGATTGAGATCGTATTTATTTGATCGTTGCCGGTCGTCTTGTTTCGCTTTTTTCATCTGTTCATTCCAGTTGTCTGCATTCCATTTATATCGAAATATTGGATGTTGAAGATTGTCCATAATCGTTGTTATATCGGGTTTAATATCCAACATTGCTGTTTCATACCAATTAGCAGCATCAAGTTCACTATCATCAGGATCGATCACAGCACTATGTGGCTTAATATTCATCAGCTTCCCATCGATTCCTACAGCACCCATGTCCAAACAGTTTTGATACGCATCAATGCTATTTAGTTCTACAACAAGTTTATCATCGATGAGTTTGTGTGAAATCACTTTAGAGACAAATAATTTGTGTTTGAGAATTCGATTGAGATCGAATTCACGTGGAACAGGCGAAACAATCACACGATATGCAAGTTTAGCTTTCTTCGAGATCTTCTGTCCATCGATCGTCAAAGATCCTGCTTTCACCCATTTTTTGATTGATCTTACGACGACGACAGCTGCAATCGCTGCAGATCTGTTGTATTGAACATAAAACGATGTTGCTGAGAATTCTTTCTCGCCAATTTGCGCAGCAATTGCACATGAGATCTTCTCATCAGTTAAATTCAGTGGTAAATCTTCGAAAAAACTGCAATCGGCACGTGGATAAATAGTAGCAAGACAACCATTGATTTTGAAATCGGGTGCATCGGCAACATTGATAAGATCCTCTAGTGTTAATGATTGAATACAGAATATGTTAGGAAATTGACTAGACACAGGTTGACAAGTGTAGTTTTTTTGAGTTTTGTATGTTTTAGCAAAACGAGACGCTACGTCATCAGATGAAAGCAATTTAGATGTCGACGTTTTGATGACTATATAAGAATCTCGTTCAATTTCATCAACAAACGATACAATGATATCTCTCTCTTTATCGAGAACAATTGATTGAACTTCAGAAATCAAATTTTGTTTGTCTTGTTCATTCATTAAATGAATGATAGCAATGCCAAGTGTTGAAAAACATTTCACATCGATTGGCTCTATTCGTTGAGCTGCTTTTAATCGACTTTTAATCGTATTTTCGATTTCTTCTGCCGAGAGATCGACCGGTAAATTTGGTACATACACTAATATATCTGCTGTTGTGGATGAAACAGGAGGTGGTGGTCGTTTCTCAACAGATTTCTTTGGTTGAATGTAACTAACTGGAGGCTTAGGTTTTGCTGGTATTTTATCACTCATTATAATAACTATAAGATACTGTTGTGAATTTGGAAATTTATATATACTATGCATGCAGATCTTATCAATGAATATTCGCCGAAAGAATACTTATCTATTGCGAAATAAAAACGCGTGTTCTTTCTTCACATATGCTTGCATATAGAATACGAAAAACTTATCACAACAGTACTTTTAGTACTTAAATAGATCGCCCACGCATCACACTGAAAAGACTTTCAGAGAATAACAGTTTTCTCGTAGCTCCGACTAAATCCATATACTAGTTATTATACATCATTTGATAGAGCATTTTTTTGTCTAATTAATTTTTCTTTTTAATTCATGAAAAAACTCGATCTCATAAGATAGTCTATTTTGTAAGAGTAATATTCAACATCATTACGGCATGTGGATCAATATTTGACGATGTGAAACTACCAGTAAATACGCCCAGATCTTTGTGTGCCCAAAGATCTCGTACAGTAGCAGAATGATTACTTGGAAAGCCAATATCAATCCATTTGACTGTTATTTGTGAACTATTATCATCACCTAGATTGAGTAAGAGAACCGCTTGCGAATTACCACCAGTCAATGGACCAGCCCATATTTCTAGATCTTCTTGAATTGTTAAACATTTTCCATTATGTTTATTTCTCAAAGTTCTATCGGTACTATTCCATATCCATTTTTCATTATCATTTTGTTGATAATGCGAAATTGATAAACATCGTTCATTGACGTCGTTTTGGATCTACATCTGGCATTGGTGTACAACTATCAAGAAGAACGAGACCAGAAGTATTTGTTGTTTGTGACATTGTAGAAACAATTTTCTTTCCTTGAACACCTAATGGATCTTGATTAACAGCAATGACTTCAGAATTCGTGAGAATAGCTAACGTATCTGCACTCATATTAGTTACATCACATCCAATGATCAATGGTGCTTTAGTAATTGCCCAGAGTGAAAAATGAGTAATATATTCAGTGGTTGTCATTCCGATGTTACCCACTTCCAACACTATAATAAAACATATGACATTCATTTCATATTAGATACTGACAATGAAGAATTTACTATCCGGATCATTCCAACCACCTGGACCTGCTCTATTAGCACATTTATCATTCTGAAAATGACAAAATATTTTTTTCAACTATCAGTTAATTATTTACCAATTGAATATTTGATATCATTGATGTCCAATTATTTCTTATATCTCTCGTAGTTCGCCAACTATTTCCAACATTTGGCGGCCAAAGATCACTTTCATTGACACCTCCTGAAAAAAAAGAGAACAATCGATAATAAATCTTGATCTGTTTCTGTACATACCACATAGAGAGAAAAATATCGGTCTTCCAGTCGCATTTAATGCATCTCGCATGATCGAATATTCGACTTCTGCTGGTCTACCGCCTGTATGCTGACAAGTATCCATTTTTAAATAATCTACATTCCAACTTGCATAAGTATTTGCATCTTTTACTTCATAACCAAATGATCCCGGTCGACCTTGACATGTCAGAGTACCTCTAGCTGAAAAATAAAGTGCACTATGTACGCAATTACTATAGATTCATATGTACGTATACCTGTATAGAGACCAAATTTGAGTCCTTTCGAATGAACATAATCGACGAGTACTGGAATACCACTTGGAAAAGTAGTAGGATCTGGTTGAATATTCCCTTGAGCGTCCCGAGTCTTCTGCCAACAATCATCAAGATTCACTTTAAAAAAAAATCGTTAAAATAGACTCATCTGTTTACGAATAAAACACACACACACACATACCATATTGATAACCAGCTTTCGCTAAACCTGATGCTACAATGGCATCTGCTGTTTTTCGAACGATATCCTCATTAATACGACAACGAAAATGATTCCAGCTATTCCATCCTTTATTTAAAATGAATTAATTATTTCTAAAATCAAAACTATAAAGACACATACCCATCTGTGGTGTTCTTCCTAATCCATTATTTAATGAATTAGAAGTTTGAATGAAAATTAATACGTAGAAAACGAGTGTAGAAAACATTATTTCATATTATCGTCACAAAAAGAAGATAAGATGAGAGTTCACGTTCTTTCTGCATATATTAAAACTCTTTATCTATAACAAATCATTTATTCATGTGTTAACAATATGAAATACAAAAGTGGACATTTAAGAAGTGTATTGTATTATTGAAGTGCTTGTTTCGAAAATTTCTGATTCATTATTACATTGACCTGTATTTAAAAAAATATATACTCCAAAGTAAGAGACCGTAAATATATCTTGATAGCCGTCACTATTGAAGTCAATAGCAGCGATATATTTATTATAACTGCTGATTTCTGATTCAAATATTGTATATAATTCAAAATTTCCATTTCCATCACCGAAATGAATGATCACAGTATAAGGATAATACGTAGTGATTACTAAATCAAGATACCCATCACCATTAAAATCACTGGCAGCTAGTGGAACATCAGGCACACGAGCACCTTTTAATTTTAATTTAATTGTCACATCAAAAGTCCCATCATTATATCCGAACATCAAACCAATTCCCATTAAATTCATAAAAACTACATCCTGTTTCTTATCGTTATTAAAATCATCAATGAGTGCCGATAGTATATATATATTTCTACTTATTAGAGAAATTTTCGGTGTATCAAATGATCCATTCCCAGAGCCGAGAAATGTATTAATACTGCAATCCTTAGAATTAACAACTATTAAATCACCATAATTATCATTATTTACATCGGCAATTCTAATTAACATTATTTGAATGTTTATTCGAATAAAATTATTGACAATTATATTTTGTGCAAAAGTTCCATTTGCATTTCCGAAAATGACTACTATCGATGTTAATGGTAAACAGACAACAGTGAAATCTAAGAATTCATCATTATTTAGATTGCCAATCGATGCTCCATAGATACCATCCGAGCAATTGTCTACTACGAATATTATTTCATGAAAAGTTCCATTACCATATCCGGCAAGAACACGAATACTTGGTAGAGAATCATCTGCTAGAACTATGTCGAGCAGATTATCATGATTAAAATCAGCAGTAGTAGAAAAATATATGTTTAAACTAATTGATTTTATGAAAGTAATAATCGGTTCACCAAATGTACCATTTTCATTTCCAAGTATTACAGCTACTCCATCGAAATTGTTAGTGATCGTATAAGCTATATCCTGATGATTATCATTATTGAAATCACCAATAACAATTGGCGCCATACTATCATAAGATTCAGGCATTATTATTGATATTGGTTCGAATTTTAAATTACATGCTAACATCAAGGAAAAAAAATTCGTCACAAATTTCGCATAATAAACATTTGAATACTCACGTGTCGTAGCGGATGTAACTACTGTTGATACTGTAGTTACATTTGTATGCAATGTCGATTCTGTTGATGAAACTAACAAATAGATTCGATATTTTCAATAGTCAACAAAAAATAATCTACCTGTTGCATATGTCGTGGCTGAATGATTTGTATGACGAGGAAAATAAATCGAAAAAACAACAATACATACTATCAAAACTATGGTTAACAAGCAGAATAATAGAAATTTGAAATATTTCTTTGTTGATAATTCATTTGTCGGATGAATTATAGTTAAACGGTTTCTTCGATTTCTTTTCATTCTTAGAGCCAATTGAACTAATCGTGGACAAATCCATTTGAGAACAATTGATAAACCACCTTGAAAACCAAGTATAAGAGATATTAAATAGATCAAATTAACTCTTTGTACATAAGTATATGTGCATAATTTAGGTGAACATTTTCGATAATATGGCGAGTAATTCTTTGTTATCATCCATTGATCAATGAATAAATTCTCAACTAATTCATTGATTGTACGATGAATTTGAGATTGATTTACCAAAGGTTGAAGAGAAAATGTATAATTTGTATATTGTTTAATTATATTCACACATGAATCATTATAAAAACATTCGAGAGTCGAAGAAAGAAATGATTCACTTAGTGTACAACCAATTTTAAGACCTTGAATAGGAATTTGTTCTAATGAATTCATTTTAATGAAATAAGCTTGACTTGTACAGTTCATATTTAATGCACACAGACAATCATTATCATAAATTTCACTTTTAGCCTCCGCGACACTGGCAACTGTCACCTGCCAATCACTAACATATCTAAAATTTGTTCCATATGCAGATACAATAGCATTACCAAAATTGATATTGCGAATCAAGAAAAATATTGCATTTAGATTATCCGGAGCATTTTGTCTTGTTTGTTCAACTAGAATATCGATACGTTCATAAAAATCAGATTCAAATAACAAATCTCTCGATATGAATAATGTTGAAAGAAATTGTTCGATTGAATTGTTAATCGATTGAATTGATATTTGACATAATCCTCGAAGATATTGAATATGAGATGATATGTAACGACGATAATCTTTTTTCTCATATGCTAAGAGATCGGATGATAAACTTATTGCAAGATTTTTGATTATTTCATTTGAAGTAAATGAACTTGAACAAATCTCATGAAATATAGGCTTAATTTCAATGAATTGACCATATGTAGATGAAATCGATGAACAAGAACATTTTAATTGATCACCATATTTTTGTACGAGTTCATTATATCTTTCAAATGATGGTTCATTAAATTCTTTTGTCATAATCTGTTGCTGAATAACAGTATATAAGATAAGAATTACAGAACAAACAATTAGTAGAATGAAATAAAGACGAGTAGCCATTCGTCCGTAATATTTAGCTGTTATTTGATCAATATCATTACGAAAAGTATGACGAGGAAAAACATTTAAATTAATAAAAACATCATACAATGTTTTTAGCAATTTTTGTTTAAGTAATTTCAATCGTTCACACAAACTGATTTGATTATCATTATTATTATTATTATTTTCTTCTTCGTCTTTTCTACGAAATATCGACATTACTTTCATAATAAAAATGACTAAATATGGTGCAATTAAACGTATCGAAATCATAAGACCACCAATCATTGAAATAAATAAAACAATAATTTGAATGAGACTATTTGTACGAACTCTCGTTCGAAACATACAATAATTTGGTGAACATAATTGATAGAAATTTTCGTATGAATAAGATGGATTCCATTGTTCGATCATAAGATTTTGCATAATTGTTGAAATTGAAGTATTTCGATAGAGATTAGTTGTTGTAGAATTATATATAAGAGGTTTAGCATTGAACCATACTGGACTGGCTTCGTTTATCTCAAATATTGAGAACACACTGTTAATATTCCATACGTACGTTTGTTGTAAATAATTTCTTGCAATATCAAAACAAATTGAATCAGAAAAAAAACATTCAAGTGTCGATAATAAAAGAGAATTAATTTCTGAACATCCAAGAAATGAATCAGGTACAATATAAGATATACGATCACTAGTATATTGTATAATGCGTTCGGTAAAATCAATATCAAAGATCATTGACAATGTTTGACAGTCAGGATTCGTAGGACAATAGCACTTGCTCGAGTTCGTATTGTTGTCTCCAAGACTATTCAATGATAGTGTAATCTACAAGTATTCATCGTCTTTAATTACCTACGTAGAAAAAAGATCGTGCATACCTCGACTAGTGAATTATTATTTGTTGCATTGGACTCAATAGGTTTTACAGAGTAATAATTGACTGCTGACATAAACGCAGTAAAACTTAACATGAAAGGTTGATCAACTTGTATGTGAAGATTAACTGTATCAATTAAATGACGAAAATAAACAAATGTTGATTCATAAAATTGAACGAGGATCTTTTGTATTTGTAAATTAAAATCTTTTTCGATAGGTGCATTCGAAACAACAAATGATTGTAATAAGAATTCATTCACAGCTATTCTGATCGTTTCATTAGCTAATTGACAAAGTTGAGATAATAAACGAAATTGTTTATAAGCTCGATTACGCCAATCCATGGCAAGAAATTCAGTAGTACATTCTTGTAAAGTTGATATCCATTCATCTCGAATCAAATCACTTGAACATATTTGATGTAAAACTGGAGAAAATGACATAAATTCATCGTAAGGTAATGCCATAGTAGAACAAGGACATGTCAATGTATCGAGATGATTTTGTTGTAAACTCTCATAAGTAGCTAATGATGGATTGGAAATACTTGTTGTAACTATTTGAGTATTCAGTGAATTAAAAACGATAAGAACAGTAATCATACTTAATAATAGAATCAAATAAGTATACGTATTTAATTTTTGTTGTTTGATTTCATTTTCCGTGCGTTGATTGGCAAGTTTATATAGATTTAATTGTTTTATCCATTGAATACATTTTTGTTGAGTTATTGAGTGATCTTGAAATTTAAATAGAATATTAATAAAAAATGATGAAATTGAACGAAGAATCAAAACTAAACCACCATATAAACTGATGAAAACTGCAATTGCAGATGAATAATCAATGTTGTCTGCTGTTGTCGTTGTATATGTGCATTTCGATGGATTACAAGTTTGAAAATATGCTGTATAATTCAATGCTGTTGTCCATTCATTAATGAAGAGATTTGATAAATAATTGTAGATTGTATGATTTGTTCTATTCGAATGTAAAATATAATCCGATAGATTTAAATTCATTTCATTCAGAGATGGAAAATTATCATTGATTAATTGAAGACAATCAATTTCATAGAGACAATCTAATGTAGATTGAAGTAGAGATTCAAATGGGAGACATCCTGTAAAAAATCCTTGCACTATTTTTGAATGTTCGGTGTCATTCTTCCAGCTACTAAATTGAAAAAGTGAAATGTAAGAAATATCTGATGATATGCCAGTTGGCACAAGTATGTTATCAACTCCGCAATCAAGAGTATCTATTGGTTTATCGGGATCATCTTCTATGAAATAAGTAGAGTGTGAAAGGAGAGTGTCAGCAGATTCGATCATATTAGAATGTGACATTAATGTATTTGTACCAAGAGCCGTAACAAAATTGTTTGATTGAGTCATAATTCGAAAATAGTCAATAAATGAAAGAATTCGAGTCGATGAACTGCTTCTGTAGAATTTGACAGTAGCATTAACTTCAGATTCAACTTTGAATTGAGGAAGCAGAGAAATTGTAATCAACTGATTACTATTCAGATTTGCCTCATTTTTCGACGTAACGTCTTGATAAAGTGCACAAAGGCTAGATAAGAGTTGAAACTAAACAAACGAATACAGATGAATTACTTTTTTTTTCTTAAAAAATCATACTTGAGAACTAGCTGTTTTTCTAAAGTCTCCAACATCATACGCAGTTCTATTGAATATATAGAGTGCGTCTATCCATGTTTTGCTAACAAAGAAACTCGAACAAACAGGATGAAATTGTATTGTATTCGAAACGAATTGTTCATACGATATTGCAATTGTCGAACATGGACATGAAAGAGTATCACCATGTTCTGAGTAGAGTTTGTCAAATTTATTCGAATCGATATTATTGACAACAATGGTTCGTGCTTGAAAATTCATTAAATTTGCATAGAAAAGTACATACATACATACTAAAACCAATACGATGTACAATCGAGTTGTATATTTTTGATATTTAACAACCGTTGCAGGATCTCTTGACTCATCATCATCATAATCGTTTTCATCAGAAATAAAAAGATTATAATCACTTGCTTGAGAATAAAGCGATTGAAATATTGATTTGATTTTTGTCGTCATTTATTCAATATGACAAAAAAAAAGTTTGCTGCAATTTTGCACTGAATTATTCAACATTTAAAGAAAACAAATTCTCTTCTGAAGAAAGTAGAGCGAAAAATAAGCGTGCTAGAAACTCTTGAATTTTAATTTAAAAAAATTCTAATTAGTGAAATCGTTCAAGGGCAAAAATCAGTGTTTTCCTTTCTCTCATATCATCATGAACAATTTTTTTTTGCAAAATTCGATATAGCAGTAATTTTCGTTCACTTAGACTCCGAATTTTCTAAAGATGGACTAAAATTGAGTTTTTTTTTATTTTAGATGAAAATAAAGCGTTACAGTATTCATTTTTTGCTGATAATATATATATATTTTTTATACAAATCACAATCACAAAACTATGACAATCTTCTTGAGTACCTGTATCTGATACTTTGTCATTATAATACATATATTTCGTATTTTGTCCTTACAATACATATATTTTGTATTTTGTCCTTTCTGTTCCTTTCTCTCTCAACATCACGAAATATGCCTCTTCTATCAGAAATGGTCATAATAACATTAACATGGATTGAAACGCGATGAATATGCTCAGTGGTGGCCCGAGGCATCTAACATAGGGGTGTGTAAGCATTTTTTTAGGAGAGTGCAACAAATTTTTGTAACAGAACGCAAAAAAAAATGAAGATTTTCGATGATTGGGAGCTGTTACCCTCACGACACCCCCCACTCGAGTCACCACTAATTATAGAAATGTAGTTACTCATCAATGATTTGTTTTCGAGTAGCTAGCTACCTATATATACAAGTATGTCTATGCACACATGCAATATTCGTTTTTCTATAGCATAAATGGCAAGCCAAAAAACAGTTAGTGGTAAAATTGTATCAGAAAAAAATTCTGATCATGCTTTCAATAGTGGCGATTTATTAAATGTTTCGGTTATTGATGGTTCACGTATGGATGCAGCAAGCATCACATTAGGAGAACAAACAGTCGCGTTGAAAGCCGGTCAAAAACTTCCTATTGCTTTTAACTTTACATATGATTTATCATTAGCAACTCCAGGTGCTAATAGAATATTAGTATCCGCTGATATTAAAGATCAATCAGGTAAATTATTATATAATAATCAAACGGCGACACATGTACAAGACAATGTCGAAGTAAATGTTGAAAAAGTATTATCCTCCGAAGAAATTCAACAAATGTTAAAAGGACAATAATTCTAACGAACTAACCCATCATTATTAGTTAGATACTAAACAAAGAAAATCCTTTTTCCTTCTTCTTAATAAAAAAATACATCATTCTATACATGAATGAATTGCAACTTTTTTGTTTAATTGTACTCTTAACTATATTTATGCAGTAGTATTTGTTTTACTAAACTAATTCGGATAATTTTCAACATATTGTTGGTCTTATTCTTTAGCTTATACTATTAATGACTTACAAATCTCACAATAAATATGAAAATGATCGTATTGTATATGAAAGTATGAAAGGAAAAAAACTAATGGAGTAATCAGTCTTGTACAGTCTGCAGTGTTCTTTCAAATACAACGTTCGTATTTTTGTTGTTTTTATTGGACATGAGTTATAATTTGATTTCGAATTAGCTTTTGTTTGAATATATGATCTAGAAAATTGTTGTAGCATTAAAATCCATAATTTTCAAATTAAAAAAAATCAATTCTGTTAATACTTTTATTATTGACTGATCAGTAAAAAGTAAATTTGATGAAATATTTTTGTCTGTCATGCATAGATGCACATTCATCTGTTTAATCATGAATAGACATCACATATGTCACAGTAAAACTTAAAATTTAGGACAATTTAAAATTTTCCTAGGAATAATTAAAATTTTGATTTGTCCTAGGAGAATCTAAAATTTCAATTTTTATTGAATATTTTCCACTATTTTCTAGTACTGATTAAAATTTTAATTTATGCTAGGAGAACTTAAAATTTCATTTTGTACTGAATATTTTCTAGGAAAAATTGAAATTTTAAATTCTCCTAGCATAAATTAAAATTTTAATTATTCCTAGGAAAACTTTAAATTGTCCTGAATTTTAAGTTTTACTGTGACATTAATATACGTTGAATATTTGAAGCAGGTACATAAATTGTATTATTTCTTGTGATAAATATATCCCAAATATTCGATTGCAATGTCTGATTATCAGCAAATGTTTGACCTGTTGAATTCCATGTTGCATTTGAACAAAATATCGGTTGATTAAATGCGAAAAAACTTTGTTGAAAAAGCAGAAAAATCAAACAACTAATCAACATCGCTGAGTAAAAACAAATGAAAGTACATGTTCGATAGTTTTACGAACGAGAAAAGTTGTCTTTTTACTGTGATTTCTCCCTCGGCTGAAAATTCATATTTCTAAAATCTTAACGCAGTATGATTCATCGCACAGATAAACATGTTCGTTAGGTCACAACAAGAGATAAGAACATATAAACAGTTGTTTTTTTCTTACCAAGAACAAAGTTGACTATATGAATCGTTTCGGTGATATTGATTGTTCATTCAAAAGACTTCCACCTGTTTTTGGTTTTCGTAGTGCAAAAGTTCTTTCTCTCGAAGAAGCTCTTCAACCAATTGAATCACAAATTGAAGAATTAGCTTATTACATTAGAATAGCTAAAAGGCATTGTCATTTTCCAAATGATCATGGTTTATCGAAAGATCAATCGGCATCGATCTATATTTTCACCATGGAATGGGGAGAAACAAGTCTTTATCGAGTTTTAAACGAAGCACTGAGAGCAGAGAATCGACAAGCACTGAAAATTTGGTTTCCCTATTTGAAATTGTTTGATACCGCTTTAGATCTTTTGCCAACTGTAAAAGAATCTGTTTGGAGAGGTGTTCCACTTGATATCGGCAAAAATTTTACTAAAAATCAAGTGTTCACATGGTGGTCTATCAGTTCTTGTTCATCTTCAGTCAATGTTATCGAAACATTCCTCCAAAATGCGACGAATTCAACGTTATTTTTAATTGAAGTTGTTAATGGAAAGAAGATTTCAGGTTACACTCAAATCGAAAAAGAAGATGAAGTTATTCTGAGAATTGGGACAGAATTTCGAGTTAAAGCTGATCCGTTGAAACGAGCCGATGGTTCACATATAGTTCATTTAATTGAAATTCAAGACGATGATGATCTACCATTACCATCACCAATAACGATCAATGTAAATACAGATGAAAGTGTATTACAAATGAAAAATCTAATGAAAGAAATGAAGCCGCTAAAAGAATCGACAACTCCTCGTTATTTTTTTATTCTTCCAGCTAAAGATCTATCTAATTTACATTTTAAACTCTATTTTCTTTGTGAATGTTCAAATGATCCAAAAGATTTGCATGTCGCTTCTTCTGATGGTTATTCAATCAGGAAATTAAAAGAATTTATAACAAAATACGGTCAATATCTACAAATAACATTGAATCTTGTTAAAGTATTAATTTCAATCGGAAGACTTATTCTACCACAGCAAGCACATTTATCGAAGAAGTATTTTGAAAATATTAATCAAAAAATTAATTTTGCTCGAAAATTTCTCGATAGACCAGAAATTAAAGTACTTTATGAAAGTTTTCCATCGAATGAAAATCATCAATTTCGAATTCCTCTCATGAAAAATACACATTTCGAAGAACTTCCAAATTATTTAGAATGACATGATTCAGAACAATTTTTGGGTAATTTATATCGTGTCATTACTCAGAATGAACGATGTCGTTGGTTTTGTCAACAACATTATGATATTATTAGTCATCAAACAAATAATGATTTCCTGAAACAAATCAAAATTCTAGGTGGTATATTCGATCAAGAGAAAAAAGAATTAAATATAAATCAAATGAAATTTACAAAGGAAAATATGAAACTTCTTTCAGAAATTTTAAAAAACGGTTTTATTGTTTCAAAATTGGTGATGGATAGTTGTTCCATTTATGATGATTATTTCGATGAATTAATTGATACTATCATTAATCGATCATCAATCCAGTATTTACAACTTAAGAATTTTAATATTACTAATTATTTTGGATTTTCGAAATATTTGTGTAATTATGCCGAAATTAACTTTTCGAATTATTTATTAAAAAGTTATTTTGGTGATCGACATCAATCTAATGATGTATTCTTATTTCAGAAAATCTTGTCTCAAAATAAAATCCATCGAACATTAGAGATTTCAACTTGTGATTTTCTTCAATTTGAAACCCAATTACAACAATTTCTCGATTCAAATCCGATGATTACTGAACTGATTGTAAATCATGCAAATAACATCGACATTTTAAACTCAATATTTCAAATCAAAGTTAATAAATTGGAACGATTGCAGTTGGTTTGTTCGTTAGGATTACCAACGGTTGCAAATCATTTTTATGAATTATTAAAATTAAATCAAACTTTAGTTGAACTTAATCTTATTGATTCAACAGCTTTGTCTAATGCAGATTTTCTTGAAAATCTTTTTCAAATTTTAAAACAACATAAATCAATTAAAAAAAAACAGCTTCATTTACATATTTCTTCAATTCAAAATTCAGATGAAAAAGAAAATTTATTAATTGATTATTTACAAAACAACAGATCTCTCAGTCATTTACGTTTATCAAAATCAAAGATTTCATCTCAACTTATTCGACAATTCGTTGATTCAATTGAAAAACATCATTCACTTATTCATTTAGAATTTTACCGATGTCAATTCAATTCAATGAAAATGATGCTGAGCGATTAGTAATATTAGAAAATCAAGGAAATTTATTTTATCTTCTTGTTTCACAAGAAGTCTATCAATTGAATAAAAGATCCAAATATCGTGAGGATACATTTTTGCTATTTGTTTTGCCTTTTACAAGCTTCGTTTCTTTTGCTTATTTAGAATTGAAATCCAACGCGATGAAATAGAAATTAGATGGTCAAACAATTGCTGATGGAAATAAGCAAGGAGATAAATTAAATCAACTTTCATGTCCTCATGGAATTCATGTCGATGATGAAGAACAATGCATTTATATCGCTGATAGAGATAATCATCGTATTGTTAAATGGAAACTAGATGGTGGAAGTGATCATGGAGAAATTGTTGCAGGAGGAAATGGTAAAGGAAAAAGAATTGATCTATTGAGTTCTCCAACTGATGTGAGCTTGGATGAAAAGAAGAAATCTTTGATTATTTGTGATCAAGGAAACAGAAGAATTATTCGATGGTCATTAGAAAATACAAATGATAAAGAAATTCTCATTGAGAATATTAGTTGCCAGACATTAATGATGAATGAAACTGGAGATTTATTTGTCTCCGATGCGAATGAACATGCAGTGAAAAGATGGAGAAAAGGTGAAAAAGGAGGAAAAGGAAATCAACTCAATCAATTGAATGAGCCGACATATATTTTCGTTGATCAAGAAGACACAGTTTATATTTCAGATAGCGGTAATCATCGTGTAATGAAATGGTTAAAAGATGCAAGTGAAGGTATTGTTGTTGCTGGTGGACATGGTCAAGGAAATAGTTTAAAACAATTAGATTGTCCTCAAGGATTACTAGTGAATGAAATTGATGATATTTATATGGCTGATTCAGAGAATCATCGGATAATGTGTTGGTCATTGGGATCAAAAGAAGGTCGAATTGTTATCGGTGGGAATGGCCGAGGAATAGAATCAAATCAGTTTCGTTGTCCAACTGGTTTAACATTTGATATTGACAATAATCTTTATGTTGTCGATTGTGATAATCATCGAATTCAACGATTTTGTGTTGATAATAAAAGTGAATAAAAGCGTTTGTTGCCTCGCCCTCAAATATTTATCAATTTTTGATCTCGATAAATATCAATCTTATAGTTCTATGGATTAGTATCGATAGATTTTATTTAAATATCAGAACAGATTTTGTTGAAACGAAAAACATGCTTGTCATTCTTTTGACATTCGCTGTCTTATCGTCATTAAATGGCGTTTTAAGTCAAGGTGTATTCGATCCTTATTCGTATACCGAAGCGAGTTGTACAGGAAACTATCAATGGACATCCTGGTTCGATACAAATGACCCGAGTTTAACTCAAGGTGATCCGGAAATAACAAGTCATATCAAACAATTATTTAGCGATTTTATGTGTTCAGCACCGATTGCAATTGAAGGTCAAACATCAATCGATGGAAGTCCAACAAAAACTGGCGATGTTTTTCGTATAACAGTTAAAGATGGATTTTTATGTTTGAATCCGTTTGTTGTTGGTTACAAACAAAAATTATGCAGTGATTATAAAGTTCGATACTGTTGTCCGAAATAAATTCTTTGAAATTTCGAAAATAAAAATAATTCACTCAATAGTTTTCTTGAGATTCGATTAACTTTAAATGTCCTCACCTTCAACACTCTCAAGGATCTAAACAATCCAAAAACAATATAAAGGAACTATAAAATAACGTCAAATTACGTAGGTAGATAGATAATATATGTATGTATCTCATTTTATATTATACTACACCATACTTCAATATTCAATACAACATCAACATCAATTCTTATCTTGTACTAAAGAATGACATTTTTCTATACTAAACCTTCATGGTCATTGTCTATCGCAAATACTATTGACTATAAATAAATTAACTTACACAGCCGATTAGAAAAGAGAACCAAAGATAGAAAGGGAAGAGAGTGAGAGAGAGAAAGAACGTTTTTGTTATTATACGTACAATATTTTATTTTTACATTCATTTTTCATCTTTTATCTTCCTTGCTTATTGTTCTCATCTTTTATTTCATTTTATTAATCAACACCAAATCGTTGAATTCGATGATTTTCTTGATCGGCAACATAAAGATTATTGTCAATATCAAATGTTAAACCAGTTGGACGACGAAACTGATTTGATTCTATTCCTCGACCATTCCCACCGATAACAATTCGACCTTCTTTTGCTCCCAATGACCAACACATTATCCGATGATTCTCTGAATCAGCAACATAAATATCACCAATTTCATTCACTAGTAATCCCATTGGACCATTTAATTGATTTAAACTATTTCCTTGTCCTTGTCCACCAACAACAATAATCCCTTCATTTGCACCTTTCAACCATTTCATTACACGATTATTTCCCCAATCTGAGACATAAACTGTCTCTTCTCGATCAACGAAAATATATGAAGGACCATTCAATTGATTGAGTTTATTTCCTTGACCATTTCCACCTGCAACAATTCTTCCTTTTCCTCCTCTTTCACCTTTTCTCCATCGTTTCACTGCATGTCCATTCCAATCAGAAACAAATAAATCTCCATTTTCGTTCATCATTAATCCAAAACATTGAATATTCTCAATGAGAATTTCTTTATCACCATTTGAATTTTGTAAAGCCCATCGAACAACTCTTTTATTTCCAAAATCACAAATAACCAAAGATTTCTTCTTTTCATCCAAAATCACATCACGTGGATAATTCAATTGATAAATTCTATTTCCTTGACCATTTCCTCCTGCAACAATTTCTCCATGATCACTTCTACCATCTAATTTCCATTTAACGATACGATGATTCCCTGCATCAGCAATATAGATACATTGTTCTTCATCATCGACATAGATTCCATTAGGATAGTAGAGTTGATTTAATTTGTCTCCATAATAATTTCCACCAGCAATTGTTTGACCATCTACTTTCCATTTCATCACATCAGATTTCAATTCTTAATCAACAAAAATTCATCCATTATTATTATTCTTTTCATCTTAACTACAAGAGAATAGAATAGAGAAAATAAAAAACTAGAGACTAACAAAAAAAGAAGAAGAACAGAAGAAATCTCCAAAACACTTTTACTTTTTTGTCATCTCTGTTTCTATCTGTAGAAATCTGATTTTACTGCTGCAGCAGCTGCAACGACGCCCTATTTCATGAAGAAAAACGAATTACTTTGTTTTTGGCCATGTTGTTCCTGAAACATGTTGAGTAAATCAGAGCAAGTTGGTCGATCATTAGGATTTTGTGACCAACATTTTTCGATAATCAAACGAAAATTCATTGAAATATTTTGAGGTATTTTTAAACGACGACCAGAAAGAATAAAATCTCTAATAGATTTATCTGAATGACCATCATAAGGAATTTGATAAGTAACAAGTTCCCAATAAACAACTCCCAAACTATAAATATCACTTTTCGCTGTATAAGGATCCAAATCTAAAACTTCAGGAGCTGTCCAACAAATTGAAACATTTCCTTTAGATTGATTTCTTATTTGAATCATATTAAAATCACAAATTTTAACATTATACCCTGAATGATGATTTTCTAATAAAATATTTGTTGATTTTATATTTCGATGTAAAATTTGTGGTTTTGATTGATGTAAATAGTTAATTCCTGTGGCTATTTGTATTCCAATTGATAATTGTTCCGGCAAAGAAAACTTTCTCTTCTCTTCTAATAAATCGAATAAAGAATGAAGTGACGCGTATTCTGTAATTAAACTATATTGATCTTCATCAACACAAACGCCATAGAATTTAACAATATTTGGATGAGAAACACTTTTCAATATTAATAATTCATTAATTAGTTTTCTTTTGATATCATCATTGAAATGAGTTAAATGTAAAGTTTTAATTGCGACAAATAAATCAATTTTTAACCATTTACCTTTATAAACTTGACCCAATATTCCTTCGCCAAGTTTTCCTTTGATTTCTAAATCATTTTTATTGATTTGTAAAATATTTTCAACATTATCTAAAAAATTCGATGGTTTCGTTTTCGGTTTTGAAATTACAGGTAAATTTTTCTTAGGTGGTGTTATTGGCTGATCATCATCATCATCTTCTTCGTCATCATGAATTTCAATTAAATGAACTATATGTGAACCATCGGCTCGTTTCAATGGATCAGCTTTAACTCGAAATTCTGTTCCAACTCGCAGAATAACTTCATCTTCACCTTCATATTCAGTATAACCGGAAACTTTTTTCCCATTAATAACTTCGATTAAAAATAATGTTGAATTGTTTTTGCTCTGGAGAAATGTTTCGATAACATTGACTGATGAAGAACAAGAACTGACAGACCACCATGTAAACATTTGATTTTTAGTAAAATTTTTACCAATATCAAGTGGAACACCTCTCCAAACAACTTCTTTGACAGTTGGCAAAAGATCTAAAGCTGAGTCGAATAATTTTAAATAAGGAAACCAAATTTTCAAAGCCTGTCGATTTTCTGATCTCAATGCTTGATTTAAAACTCGATAAAGACTTGTTTCTCCCCATTCCATTGTGTAGATATAAATCGAAGCTGATTGATCTTTTGATAAACCATGATCATTAGGAAAGTGACAACTTTTTTTAGCTATTTTAATGTAATAAGCTAATTCTTCAATTTGTGATTCAATTGGCTGAAGTGCTTCTGCAAGAGAGACAACTTTTGCACTTCGAAAACCATAAACAGGTGGAAGTCTTTTGAATGAACAATCAATATCACCGAAACGATTCATAACGATGTCGAAGAAAGTTTTTCGCAGAATGATTGAAGAAAAAAAGCTTTCAGTTTCTTTTATTTAGAGAGACAACATGAAAATTCCACTTCAAGGTGAATTATCAAGTTGTCGATGCATAAATCACGACTGAATAAAATGTCACCTGGTTACGTGTTTGAGTTTCGTTCTCGAGTAAAAAAGAACGAAAAATATATTTCTATTCGTCAATAATCATCTTATTAGAGCACTTCGTTGAACTGAGCGACTAATTTTTCTCACATTTCAATTCCCAAGCAACATTATTGGAGTTTTAATGTTACAATAAAAAGCTTAAATTATATGTCCTAGGTCTTAATAACATATTCATCAGACAAGATCAGTTAATTGAAATATACTAAGATCAGTCGGCAGCTGACCATTGTCACTGTTGTTGACGGCTAAATAACTAGAAATTGCCAAATTCCATTCTGATTGATCATAGAACAACATGATTTGACCTGTTCTGGCTTGCATAGACTTTTCCGAGCCGATCTCAGTCGAATTTCTATCTCCGAGAATACCATAGAATAAACGTTGTGAAGGCATTTCAGACGAAATGTAAGAAAACTCGTTAGTAATTTTGTAATCATAATGATCAACTCTGATTATGCGTCTATTCTCGTTATCTGAATGAATACCAGCATTCTTCTCGGCTACATTTAACTCGGGCTTTGAATCATGATAAACTTTCATATCATGTTTGCCTATTGCCACGATGAAAGCACAGCCACTAAACGTGTCTGTTAGCACGCACTTGTGCTGAGGATTCGTCAGTTTGACGATCGTCTCTGAACTACGCAACGATGACCAATCATGAGTATTGCTAAAATATGGACAATAATGAGCTTGATGTTGGCCCTGTTCTTTCGGCATAATCTTGAACATTTGTCGTTGATTGACTTTATTTCCAGGAAAGATATCGAAACGAAGAGATTTGGCTGGTATAGCTTCGTTTATATAGACACTTTCAGACCTAGAAGACAATTGTAGTAAATAATGATTGCTCAGAAACGAATGTGGATCATCTTCAAAAGCGCGTGTTTTATTTTTCGGATTGAAACTGGGCAAAGTGTAATTTTCGTCTGACTCTATTACTCGAAGATGCTCACCATAGTAATTCGTACGGATCTCACGAATATTTCCCATTGGACATTCGACTCCGTCCATAGTGAACGATTTATCTTGAATCATTATAATCCATTGTCCTTTCTTATGATGCAAGTAAATATCCCCACTTGTCATCGAGTCGGTACTGCCATAGAAATCACGATTAGACTGAGGCAGGTCGATGTGTCTATTTGCGGCATGATCAATTCGATGAATGACCCGTGCGCCTTCATTTAGAATCAATTGAACCTTTTGGTTGGCGTTCGAGGTCGGATTCGAGTCGCAATAGATTTTGATATCATTGTTGCCAATGCAAACCAGAAAGCTACACATCGAATGAAGCGAATGCATTGTACCACCGGTTAACATGCAATTGTATTCAGGAGTTTTATTCGTAAGTGTAACTTCGGATTGCTGTAACGTAGTCCAATCGTGCGTGTTTTCCACAAACGGACAGTAATGAGCCGTGCCTGGACCATAACACGAATAACGAATAATTGCACATTTTTCCATGTTTTCATATTGTTGTAAATCAAATCTAATAATTTTGTCCTGTTTTGCCTGATTAAGAACATAATCGTAGTCTCTATGATTCAAATTTCGAGCAACGCTACCGACTATCAACGAATCATTGGTCATCATTCGGTCTTTATTGATTTGGCCAAGCATGTTTTTGCCTCGGACTCCGAATCGATCTTCGAATTCATCTTGTCCTGTTGGTCTCATTCGTGACACAGGCGGGTGAGCATCGGGATTTGTCATGATTTCATGTTGAATTCTCGTCAATTGATCGTCTAGATTTCTACCCGTTAGCAACACGCCCGTATACTCGAAAAGATTCTCGAGTGGAATCGATTTGTTTCCATCGTAAACCACGAGATTGTCATTTGGCTGTTTTCTCATTAAAAGCACGTGTCCAAGTTCATCTGGCGTGTCGATTCGATTCACAAATAGCATAGCTGAGCTGGCATCTGCTTCGTTCAGAAATTTGACTAAATCTTGTTTGTTTGAATTGTGGAAATCATGTTTAATCGGCTCGAGATTGAGAGTTCTGAGCTGGTGCTCGTGATCGGTTATATGAGAACCATGATGTGAATTCGTCACACCGGTCTTTCGGGATAAATCGTGTGTGTCCACTTGAAATAGTTCGGCGAAAACCATTTGTCCACATTGATTTTTATCTGAATTGCCATGAATAAGCAATTTGAGTTCATCTTTTTTATTAACAGTTCCATTATCTCGTCTGTTGATATAATTTCGTAGGAAGTTACGTGCCTCTCTTGTCTGGATGCGCATTCAGAGCAGCTTTCTTGAACGCTCTGGCTATATCAGCACTAGTAAGATCCTTTATATCTGCATCAATGCCCAGTATACGCAAATGCTGGTTAATCAATTGGTCTTGATTGTCGTTGTTTTCATCTTTATGTTTACTTTGAAATACTTTATTGAGAATTGGATCTTTAATGATTGTACTAGTAAACTTAGTGCCCAATCCAACATCGGGTGTTAGTCCAAACTATGTGACTGCAGCTGATGTCAATGGAGATCTAATACTTGATATCATTGTTGCAAATAGTAATTCATCAAATATCGGTATCTTTCTTAATCAAGGCAACGGTACGTT
>Ga0209960_1001174_pt1 | contig 38841 bp, 47 predicted proteins | sample ThiBiot_500_plan_2_FD_183947 | JGI IMG/M metagenome (GOLD analysis project Ga0209960, IMG submission 183947) | Wastewater bioreactor microbial communities from Cape Town, South Africa - Thiocy_expt_500_plan (SPAdes) | ecosystem: Engineered > Bioreactor > Thiocyanate-remediating >... | reverse complement strand
CGTTTAACAGTGGTAGTGTTTGTTGTCTTTTTTACCTATTGATGCATAAGACTAATAAGATGATATTTAATCATATCATTCTTTTGTTTTTGTAGAATCAGAACAAAAAAAAAAAAAAATCAAAGATTTGATCCTTTTAGAATAAGACGACTAATTATTTTTCAATAACTAGTGGAAGAACGGCGCTACAGCCTACCTCTGCAACGCTTGCGGTTTGCGATTTAAGAAAGGACAGTACTGTCCTGAGTGTTATGAAGTTTATTACATTGAAACTCCGACTGTAGAACATTGGCAACAATGCACGCGATGCTTCAATTGGACACATAAAGTATGATTAAGCATTTCTTCGGAAGCTTCCCGAAATTGGAAATTAACTACGGAATTGTCTTAAATGTTTTCCCACCCGGGTGGATAATTATATTATCATTTTCTGACGTTCTTTTACTTAACAGACTTGCTTAAAACACGATCATAATCACAGCGATTACGTTTGCAAGAAGTGCCTCTCGTAATTCGAAATGTCTCTTTGCCTTACCCCTTATTATTTATTGTCTGAATAAGATTTTGTACAAATTATGTATAGTACCTTGGAAGAATAAAGTTTAACTTGCCTGTAAATATGAATCTCGTTGCGAAGGCTTCACGCATGATAAAGTCTAAAGTGAAACGCATTACTGACCGTAACTCACGTGACTTACAGAATGAACATTTCAATGTACAAAGTTCCAATAAAATATATGCGTACATAATAAACAAGGCAAATTGTGTTGTTTATTCGACCAAGTCACCGATATAAAATGGCTCCAACAAATCTTCAGCATAATCGGAATGACCAATGTCTAAGAACTCGGTAGTAGCATCTTTTCCTTTGTGCTCTTCAATGATTTCACCGCCTCCTGGATGCTCCACGAGGAAATTGCGGACGTTGTACACTTTGCCTTTGATTGCAATATAGCAAGCGTCCTTATCTTTCCCGAACTCTTTCAATTCAGCCTTGGTAATTTGCTTAGACATCTGTGGGCTGGTAAGATAATTAGCCGAGGGGCAGATGAAATAGATTAGGCTTATTATAATGTTTGATTATTTAAAAAGGTTCAATAAGCATAATCCTAAAGTGTAAAATTATATAGGGTGGTATTTTAATAAATATTTTTTTGCTAATCCTAAAAGGTGTTTCAGTTCGCTGTTCAATAACATCGGTACTACCACAACAGGTAAGTATTTTAAATTGCAACTCGATATTAATGGTATTCATGATATTGCAAAGTTACCTTGTAGTATTCCGGTTTGGAGGATAGGAAATTAACCGTTCGGAATACAATTTTTTATTTTACGGGCCGTTGGTGAAAGTTGCTGTAAAAATCACGACCTGAAATAATTTAAAAAATGTTGCTTAATGATATTTGGTACATGGATTTCTCTCACGATTGTATTATAGAATGCAGCATCATTCCGAAAACGTGATCTTGGTCGTTCTCGACGGCGTGCGCACTCAAGAAATGTTTGGTGGCTTAGATAAGCATTTGTTCACTCAAATTATGAACGAGACCCAATCTAAGCAAAAAGTTGAAGATCTGCCAGTGTACAAAAAATATTGGGCCGAAACTGCTGAAGAACGACGCCAAAAAATAATGCCATGGCTCTGGGGCGAATTTTTAAAGAACCACGGATGCATTGTCGGCGATAGAAACAATGGTAAGTACCTCAATTTGTTTTTTTGATACGTATCTACTTTGGTTCGTTATTATTACTGACGGTTAAATTTAGGATCCGTTGCTCAAGTCGCCAATAAGTACAGATTTTCGTATCCAGGCTATTCAGAGCTGCTTACTGGCACACCACAAGACGTGATCAACACCAACGACTTTGGGCAGAATATCTTCCCTACAATATGCGAGTTTGTTAAAGAAAAATTTCAATTGGACTACAACCAAGTGGCTGTATTTGCTTCGTGGCGCAATTTGAAGGATGTAAGTCAAGAGCGACGCAGAACGGCAATGTTTTCCATAAATACTCAACAGGTTGATAGGTTGCTGAGCGCAAGAAAGGTACAGTGATAACCAACGCAGGATACGATCACTATGAGCATTCTGACCCGTTGGTACAATATTTGAGTGACATGCAGTTCAAGGCATTGACGCCGTTCAAGGATGTCAGACACGATAATTTCACTCACCGATTCGCTCTGACACACCTGAAGTCACACAAACCAAAGTTTCTATTTCTAGTAAGACCTCCTACTTATATTGAAGCAGAATAATCAAACTAGATTTCTAATGGATTTTTTTTTTAAGGGCTATGGTGAGCCTGATGACTGGGCGCACCACGATAGATATGACTTGTACTTGGAGTCGCTGAATCAAATTGATCTTTATCTCAAGGAGCTCTGGGAATATATTAATGCCGATCCTAGTTATGCAAATAAGACGTCCTTGATTATTACTACCGATCACGGTCGTGGCGAGACTATTGCTGACTGGCACAAACACGATATTGATATTGAAGGCGCACAATATGTATGGATGGCTTTCGGATCACCAGCATTGTCATACCGCGGAAACGTATTGCCTTCGAACGGTGGTGAAAAGCACGAGTGGCGATCTCACCAAGTGGCAGCGACGCTTCTCGAGTTGTTGGGTGTACCTCACACTGAATTTAGTGACACAATGGGCAAACCAATCGATCTATTTTTCAATAGAGGTACCGCGAGTACTATGTAAAAGAACAAAATAATTTTGTTCTAAAATAAAAATTGAAGGACACTCGATCCTCGCTGGAAGGACAGCAAAATTTTATTTCTTTACTGGAATTGAATTCGGTGGTAACTACATTTTGCAATTTAAATTTAGATCTTTCCTTCGTTCTTGAAGACTAAGAAAGCAGCTTTAACGTATTCGGGACCAGATCCGGGTGCGCTGCTTAGAGAACTCAAAGTAGAGCCATTGGAACCCTCAATTGCTCCACGGGAACGGTAGTATCCTACAGTGCTGCTTCCCCATTCAATTCTCCAGTCGCTACCAGCCTTACGAGCGTATCCGACGGTACTGCTGCTTTTCTCAATTCTGTAATCAGAACCTAAGAGAATTTTTTTACATTAATTATACAAATAAATAATGAAACAGAAAAATTAATGAGATCAGGGACTGCGAACTGAAGAGACAGACAAATATTTTACCTGTTGAAACGAATTTAAGAGTAACGCCGTTGATAGAGTAGTCAGTCATGTTGATTAGTTGGTTTGCTTATCTAAGATGATAAGTTTTGGTTAAGGCTTCGTATTTAACGTCGATCTGTCAACTTGTCATTGACACGTGGAAAGTAATTTTCGTTGAATTGATCACGTGAAAGCGAACCGAAATGTGTACTGGTGGTCCTGCATCCATCTTTGGGCTCTGCGCGTTTTTGTGGATGTAGCGTCAACTTTCCAATTGGGTGTTCCGAGTTCACTGCCGCCCAAGTATAATTTTTTTTTTTTTGCTTTTGCTTTTGGAATAAATTCTTTGTTTTTTTTTTTTTTTACCAAGTAATGAGACAAATAATGATACGCAGCATTAAAGTGAGCTCATTGGCTCTTATTTTATTATATGTCACTTTCTTATCTGCTGCCACTGCATCGCCAATTTGTCCCTCACAATTACCTAGTCTGATCAATAATCTTCTCAACAACAGTCCTATCACAGCCCATTCGCGTTGGGGTATTTATGTGGAAGATATTAACAATCAGACGGGGCAAGGGAAGACACTTTATTCAAGTAAGGATCGTTAAATTAAATTTAATTTCATATTTGGGACAAATTACGTCATTAGATTGCTTATTTAATTTACATGTAAATTAATAGGAGATGCTTTAAATTATTTTTTGCCGGCATCAACGAATAAAGTACTCACATCTGGAGCTGCATTGTTGTCGCTGGGCTCTGATTACACAATTCAAACTGATGTATCAGTTTATATGAGTAAAAAATCGATTGCTAGCGGTAGAAGCACGGTGAACGTATTAATTGTAACAGGTGAGTGCCTGGAGTGACATTTCGATGGTGAACTAATCGTGTCTAAGGACGTGGTGATCCGAGTATGACCTTCCAGCAGCTTGATCAGCTGGCTCAACAATTATATCAAAGTGGAATAACAACAATTAACTTTGTTGGAGTTGATCAATCGTTTTTCAAAGAGTTACAACCTCCAAGCACTTGGGACTGGGGCGATCTCAGTGCCTCATACGTAAGTCAATCAAATTAATGGCGCATATTAATAACTTGCATAGGGGGCCCTACCGACACCCTTTGTATTGAATGAAAATGTTATCACATTCGCTGTCGTCCCGCCTTCAGATCTTAGCCAAAAAGTCCAAATACAATTCTATAATAGTGCCGATCAAGCTTATTTAGCCAATAAGCTCATAGTTAATGTAGCTACGAGTAAGCAGTAGATCTTTTTTATAATAACTAAAAATTTTGAAATATTGATTATGTTTTCAGCATCAAGTCCAAATATCAATTCAGTTGAAGCTAATTATCAATGGGGCACCACCAACCTCGCGCTGACTGGTCAAATCAGCGTTGGCGCCAAACAATTCGATGTCAGCGTAGCTGTGGCCGATACGGCACTGTATTTTCAAATGCAATTAGTTGCAGCATTAAAGAGGAATAATATTCAAGTCACTAATGCGAGTTTGCACACATCGGATGCGATTAAACCAAAGATCTTTGAAATGTTTGGCGACGAAATTATCGTTCAATCACTACCTTCAATCACGTCACCTCATTTATATGTCATGATGAACAATACACTGCAATGGAGCATTAATTTGGAGGCTGAAATGTGGCTCAGACATTTAGGAGTAAATTTCATCTCGGATCGTAAGTTAACAAGTGGTGGTTGATTTTTTGAAAAATGTATTGAGTATCAAAATAATATTATAGCTACACTCAATGAGGTGGATAACGGCTTGGCAAAGGTTCGATCCGTACTTACAAACTTGGGTGTGGACGCAGATTTGTTTATGCAAGCTGACGGTAGTGGCTTAAGTCGCAAGAATTTAATCAGTCCCAAATCACTCGTACTCGCTCTTAAAGGAATATTACAAAAAGCTCCTTCGTTTGTAGATATTCTTCCTGTTGCCGGTACGTTCATTACGGATTCAAGAGGAATTATTAGTGACAGTAATTAATATAATATCTAGGAGTGTCTGGAACACTTAAGAATAGATTTATAGGCACTCCTGCGCAAGGCGTTGTCTTTGCGAAGACTGGTATGAAGTTGGATCAATTTTATTTCGATTCTAAGTGTTCTTTTTTTTTAATATGATAGGATCACTGTCCGATACATATACACTGGCTGGGTATGTGTTGCGACCGGGTCAATACAACCCCGTCGTGTTTTCCGTCATGGTCAATCAAAATGCAGTTGGATCTAGTCCTGCTCGTGCATTGATGGATCAAATTGTAGTACTTCTTGCTCAATTAGAATACTGCTAGTAAATAATTGTGTCATCATTCGTGATAAATTTACATTATTTGAGTTGTTGTGCTTGGAGTTTGACACGTGCCAAAGTGTCAAATCGATAGGTGAATTTACACCGCACGTCATTGAAGAATTGAAAGCTTTCGAACAAAGTTGAACTCGTCATACACATTGCATCCAGTCTTCTGTAATGTTTAATACAAGTTTATTACTATGTCCTCGCTAATATAAACTGCATGCTAGTCGTACAGGCGATTAAAATATCTCCAAAACAATAAATTAATGAGAACGTGTTCGTCTTTTCTGCTGCAAGTACATTGCAATTCTTCAACAATAAAATCGGAACATTCCGTTGCGTTCTTGACACGTGATAATCAGTGTTCATCGTCTTCGCATGGTTGCCTATTATATTCAATTGTTGATCCGGTCTGAAACTTAATGCCAACACCAATGCTTTAGATTGGTGACATTTGTAGTCCGTATTTGGCTTGGGCAATTCCCCCGGATAAAAATCGAAGCTCATAGAGTTATTAATAAGATATTTGTCTAACAAAAAGAAATTTCCTTCAAAGGCGATCTGCAGCTCGTTCATTGGGTACTGATAAACTTCTCGTTCCATAACATTTTCGTTGCTCTTGTAGACCAACACATTTTTGTCATCTAAAAATAGCAGTGCCTTACTTAAATCAGATGACACATATATTCCATAAAATTTGAGCAATTGTCTCGCATCGCTATCGTTAACTTCATGTTCTTCGAGAATTATTTCTGGCAATGTAATGTTGTAATATTCTGCCTCACGGAGTATTCTATGATAGGACATTTCTTGCGGCACATCAAACTCTCCCGTTCTTAAATATGACAAGATTGGCTTAAAGTACTCTCCATCTCGATCTATAAAATAATATCCTTCTTCATCTTTTAAGGAACCATATTTTCCCCCCAATAGAGAATTAAAATAAGTATCCCCGTGCTTGCATAGGGTACCTTTTGTCGTCATGTACTTGCAACCGCCAATATTTAATTTAACAATTTGAGAATTTGACGGATCTGACGAAGACATTGCCCTGTAATATAGCTAATATTAATGTCGTAGTTTTGAAGAGTAGAGGCTCTTGTATGACTCGCTTTTGATCAAAGTTTTTGATATCAATTAGAAATTTCATCATCTCATTACGTTTGCGATAAATATCCTTTAGAATACTAATTAATCATAATTATACTATAATGTAACTTTAAAACAACGGGGTTATAGTCACAAACTAATTACAAAATTCACTCATACCTTTTGAATTGCAGGGAGCGCTATTAATTTTGAATAAATATTTACAGTTTTTACTTGGTGGATGGCCTTCAAAGAGCTACATTGATATCAATAAAAGTCGCGAGATAAAATTGCCTTTTTTTTTTTTTTTGGTGGAACTTTTGTGTGACGAACTAACCAAACACACTTGACGTCGTATAACACACGCTCAATCAAGTTCAAAGAATATTTTGAGGATTGAGCAAAAAGAATGTTCTCAAGCACCACTCCGAATAGGATTGCATTTTTCGTAAGGATCCACCATAATAAATTCCATATAATTCGAAAATTGCTGTGACTATTTTTTGGCGCGCCATGACAACAATTACTACACAAAATACCAAAAATTAATTGAGTTTACTTGATTTTAGGTGCAAACTTTCCTTTCCAATCAAACTATTCGGTCTATAACTAGCAAAAATAAAGCCACGAAAACCAATGCGAAGTTAAAGGCTATGGGAGACAAAAAAATAGCAGCAATCAAAAAGTTTAGTGCAGATGTACTGAAGAACTCCAAGAGAGCCTCGGTGCCTAAATTAGCAATTAAAAGTGTTAAAAAACAATCTAAAAGGATACAGTAAGTGACAATGAATCAAGTATACCCATGCAATAAGATTTAAATGAGTAGAGCTCCCAGATTACGAGGTCCGGTAGATTGGATCGACGGATCAACAACCGAACGAGAGGGGATCCACGTTCTTTATGACTGCTCTATCAATAATAAACCACCGAGCAAGTCATCGCATATAGCAGGTACGTTATAAACGGGATCAGGTTCGAAATTGACTTTATTTTTAGATTTAATATTTGTTCATGATTACGGAGGCAATGCATTATTATCATGGAGTACAAGCACAAATGACGTAAATAACATAATGCCATTTAGATTGCTATTCTGGTACAACTTACTAATCAAGTGGTTTGCAGATCTGGCTGCGAGATTGGTTGCCAATGGATCTGAACAAAAACATTCGCGTATTGTCTATGGGATACAAGCTAACAGCGAGTAAATTATCGACGGATATAGGGCGCATATCGCGACACGCATTGAACCACCTTCTCAAACTTAGAAAAAACAATAATAACAAAAAACCTCTCATTTGGGTACGAGTCGATTTAACTAACCAAAATTTCGGAAAGAAAATAACCAAATTTAGGTTGGCCATGGAATAGGAGGTTGGATTATTAAAGATTGCATTCAAAAGTCAAAAATCTCTAAGAAAAGAGAATATCATCAACTGTACGATCTTTCGGAGGCTGTAATATTTCTAGGCACACCACACGTGAATACTGACAACGTGCTGTTAAATCATTCAATAGCGTATGTACCGCACTTTCATTGACACGTGTCAACATGTCATTGATATGACGTGGATATTGCTTAAAAATCGATCAATGTTAGGTGCATTTTTTCTCAAAGCAAGAGACTACCCACAGCTATTAACGTCAATGGCGAGTTCGTGCGAGATCTCAATGCAGACTTTGTATTTTCGGCTGAGAGACAAGGGATGCGAGTACTTAATGTTTCGGAAACACTACCTACCGTATTAGGAAACCAAGTCAATGCAATTGTAAGTGGGATAAACTATATTAAGCTACTGATTTGGTTATTTTTAGGCTGTACCGAGCAATGTTTCTTCATTGCACGCTGAAGGCGTTTCGAATGTCACAGTTGACAGCAATCATCAACAGCTCGTGTCGTACGACAACAAGGACAGCAATGTTTATAAAACAATTCTCGAATTCTTAAAAACTATCGTCAAATAAATACGTGTTTATACAAACAAATTGCCTCATTTGGCTTTTACTCTCGTTTGCCGTTGACTTTCTCGTCGTCGTTGAACCCAGTCAATTCAATTTCATTCATCATTTCTTCGCCTTCATCAATCGTCACGAGGCCGCCAGTCTTGTTCAGGCCTGGATGCTGAGGATTCTTTCGGTACTTCATCGCCAAATAATACGCGAGCACTGCCAAGAACACGCTGATAACAACAGCCCAAGTCACGAAGAACTGCGTGACATTGGGTGGCAGCCGCGAGTACGATTCGAAACCAGCGGCATCTTGCCACCTTTATTGACATTTAGTTGTTTGTACGGCGCACCTCACACTGCGTTCGACTTACTTGGGATCGTTAACTGGCGGCACTTCATCTTGTGTGCCTGCCACGACGAGCATATTGCACGGCACTTCGCAAAATTGTTCTGTGGTGATTGATTTAGTAGCCGTTGAGCACCGATCCGGCGTGTTTTAGAACATACTTTCATCGTCATAATAAACACTTCCCAATGTGGTGTTTACCGGCGGCACACAGACGACAGATGGCTTCGATTCGACTAATAGACCTGACTTTAAGATCTTTGCTGTCGGGAAGAACGAGGAGGCAGCGAACCAATACGCTGTGAATGAGAACAATTGTTTCAATTTCGCGCCTGAACACGTGTCAGATATTAACGGAAGAGTGAAATTTCGCCGTACCTTTGTTGGGGCCCATAATCGCCACGCCGCGCATATTCCACACGTTTTGTTTGTCATCGCGCAATGTCATCAGTCCGTACGTCGCGTAACTCTCAGGCACCGGAATTTCGTTGTTCGTGTAAAACGATCGTGATTCGCCGTTGACGATTGAGCTCCACGCGCGAGTGAATTGTTTTTCTTCGTCGTAGAACACGAAAAACGGATTTTTTCCGCTTCCGCTGCTCGTGCCAAAATTAATCAGCGTGTACCGTCTCTGTTGTAATTGGTCAGAGTTGTGCGCGCTGGATCTCACTTCTGCGATGCACTTACGAGTTCAGAATAGGGGAACAATGCATAGCCGCTATCGCTGTCAGTTTGCACGATGAAAGTCCATTCTTTGGGCTTAGAATTGTGCGCCTTGTACGGTTCTACATCTTTGTATGTGGAATAGCAACCAGGAAACATAATGCGCGAGCTACGTGTCAAAAATGTCAAAATCATCGTCACGTGGTTGCTTACTAAATTTAGTAATTTACCTTTCTTCGTGCGAATAGCCGGGATAAGGATCGTTGTTGTAATTGTATTTGAAGCCGGTGTCGCGATTTAAAACTTTTGTGTTATTATATAATGACTTCCAAGTCGACCACCTAAATAAAATATCCTTATTAGGCAATACCACAGAAAAAAAAAGGCGGTAAAATTAATGGTATGATTTGCATGTATCGTCGCAAGGTCACTATGCTTACTTGGTTAATACTGATGGGATTGCGGGCAATGAGCTCTTAATTAACGTTCCCTTAACAGACTCGCGTAGCATTTGCGACCACCAGGATTTGGTTCCGCCATCATACATCACCAGATTATTTTGATAAACGCGTCCTGAGTGACCAAGTGATTTTGCACTAAATAATAAAGCGTTAACATATTTATTTTACCGCTTTTAAATGAACTAATTTGCCGATCCAAAATTTATCAAAAATAATGCCGGTAAAATAAGATAAATAAATATAAGTAATTACGGGCACTATATTACTACCAATTTTTTTTTTTTTCGGTTGAATCTTACCCTAGCAGCAACGATGTGTTTAATACAATATTGGAGCCAGTGAGAGGTGAGAAAGTAACTGAATAAGTGTGTCCGAGAATTTCTATATTATTTACAATCTCGTGGTAATTCAAAATTTCGATTGGGTAGGCAGTCGGTGCGTTTTGATCCAAATCCACACCAATAACCAACAATTCATCAACGTTTCGTGTTTGTGCCGCTAATGCTATATTTACAACGGCTACGCAAGCTACGAGAGCCGTAAATAAAATACTTCTCGTGCTCATTGGTGTTCGACGGCAAAGATCTGAAAGAAAAAATGACGTTACAACACTGGATGAACAGAGAGTTTCCTGCAAGCGACTCGTGATTGATCCAATATACTTGGAGCTTATTAAGGAACAAATATTTTTTTTGAAGGGTGGTCAGAAGATTTGAAACAATAAATATTAGTAATTTTAACGTTACACGAACACGCGTGAATATTGCTCAACTACAATATGTCTGCAATCGATAAGTACTTGCTTGTTAACGGCGTGGTGTTATTCCTTGTTGGATTTACTATGTACATGAAACCCAGCCTAATTTCAGGCAGTATTCATAATGAATCATTGTCCAGAGACACGCTGTCCGTTATGAGCGGATGGGGGTACGTTTTGCTTGCAGTTTTGATTTTCTCAAATTGAATTAATTTTCAGATGACGCGCAAATTTTAAACAAGCTTGAATACCAGTTGTAACTCAAAATATAAAATAAATAATATAATTTTCTTTCTAACAAAAATTTTCCCAGTGCTGCTTTGATTGCCTTGTCAACGGTGGCCATCCAAATGACCTTCTTGTCCGAGGCTTCAATCAATGCCAAGAAATATGTGGCTCGCTCGTTGTGTATTGGATGGATCGCTATTACCAATGGTAATTACCGTTCAATTTTTTTTTTTTAAAGAATAATAATAAATAATAATCCTCTCGCCTTAGAATATGCTAATTCAATCTGAAATATACGCACGATGATTGATACTATTAATAGGTACCTGGCATATGATTGGCAACAAATTCTTTGGCAATTGGGACGACAGCAAATTGAAAATTTTATTTGGTACCGAAGCTTTGCTCGCGGTTATTGCCGCATTCTTTGGATTCTTATATCATCCTAAGCAGCATTAAATTGTCCTACACGGCTTTAAATGTACATTTACTTCAGATTGGGATGCGGAAAAAAATTATTTACAACAAAAGTTTGTGCACCTCAAATCTTCAAGCGTTCAAAATTGAAAATCGCTAGCCTTTGTCAGGGAGACAATCTGCGCACACGAGCACGGGCTTGTTGTACCCGAGAAGTGGCAGCGGAATTTTGTCTTTACAACACTAGAAGAACCGTTAAGTAATGTTGTGGGCGGGGGTAATACAGTGCACGTACTTTAGCGCAAAATACTTTGCCGCAATTCCTGCAATGATGTCGACGAACGAGCAAGGAGAATGTGGCCTCGCACTTTGCACAACTAAATCTAACTGATCAGCATCAAGTGCTCACAACGCAACAAATATTATTCTACAAAACTTACGTGACAGCATCTTTATCGTCAATCCACACAGGCCGTCGCTCGATGAATTTTTTTTCTTCGGATGTGTCACTTGTGGCCCTCGCACGGCCTTGACCATCGACGACACCATCTTCGGCTACTTCTGGAGTATGCAATGTCAATTCAATCACGCGATATTTGCACAATTCAAAAGGGTGTACCTAGCGCACCGGTACTGGCACTTAATGATGAAACGGATAACCGTCGCAGAGAGTTGTAGGTCGAGTTCGGTTGACTGTGACTGAGATCACGTGGGGCATGCACGTCTTTCAGCGACTTTGAGTAATCAGCGTCCGTCGAGACACGTTCGCGGGGACTGGTGATAGCTGTTGTAGTGACCTCCACTGACGTCTTAGTGCTGGACGGCGGTGAAACTAACATTTGCGACCGCCTCAACTTGGTACTGCTCCGCCGAGTGTTATTCATCTAATATTCGTGTTGTGTTAGTATAGTAATTATCCTAGTTATGTGATCATACTTCGGTAAATTTCTTTTTTTTGTCTTCTTTTTCTTTTTTCTGCTGTTCAAACACCTCGTCCAAAATATTCAATCGTTCTTCATCGCGTCGAATTCTGTCTTCGTCGTCTTCTATAGCTGCTTTAATTAATGCAGTGCCCAACTGATTGATAGTAGCTGGCACAGTTTTTTCAATTTCATCGATCATTTTCATCGTGTCTTCGAGGTCACTCAAGTCCACAGTACTCGTCGGCAACTCTTCGGGCAAAGTGACCGACCCATTCAGCGAGCCAATTTCGCTTGTAGCTTCGTTTAATACAATGTTTTGTGAAAGCTCATCAATTGGTGGCGAGTTATCAGCATTGCAAATGTCGTCATAGCTCGTTGAAATCGTGCTATCTTTGACATCACTCTCATTTATAATCGTTTGCTCTTCGCTTATTATTTGCTCAGGCTCAGCAGGTGAAATGGGATTAACGGATCTGCGTTGCCCAACTTTTAAAATGTCCTCGTCGATATGGATCGAAGTAATAGACCCTATGGCATTCTGAATATTATTGAATTGTTGTACCCAATAATTTGCTTGATCGAATTCTAAGCCGTCTTTCACGAACAGGCGGAATTGAATTTCTTGTTCGAGTGCTGCTAGTTGCTCTACAAACCGAGTGCTGTAGTGATCGTGAAGCATGATGGAATCATCTGTGTAATATTTCCTGTTTATTAAAGGTTAATTATCTTAACGAAATTTTGTCGAGAGCTCATACCGGATGGAGGGCTTAATGGAGACCAACGCACGAGTGTATGCCGTTAAATTGCCCTCATTAAGACTTAACCTAATAAACAATCGTAATCGTCCGTCATTTGTCTTGGCAGAAGCCCTGAGAATAAAGGGGTCAAAAAGAGTACGATCGACAAGAGAAGTAAATTTCAATTACTGACTTTATCTCGCCCAATAGATCAGACGACGTAGGAACAATGTTAGTAAAGTTCTTCAAGTAGTTCCATGGGTGAGATTGCCCAAACACTTTAAAAGAAATACCTCAGATAGAGATCGCAATAAAATTTAAATGATAATTAGGGATATTTATATGGAGTTTAAATAATAAGAATCAATGCCGAAAAATTTTAATGTGGATAAAAGTGTAAAATTTAATAACAAACGAAAACTTACTTCCAGAGCTTAATGAATGTTTGTAGATATTTTCAATATCGAATAGGACTTTAACGGATTCCTTGGTGTCTTCCAATAAAACGTTGTTGCCTGTCTTTCGAACTTGATCCAAAAAGCTTGTCGCATCTTGTTGAAACGTGTCCAATAGTTGATCTGACATGATACATAAAATATATATTACACTATTTACAATATAAATTAAAAGGTTGCATTGTGTTCCTGCGGTGACAAACAAAAGTAATATTTTATTTTTGATCGCACAAATTACCTCAACAACGTTCGAACAATGTGGGTTCGCATATTATCCATTATAGGCATGGCATTGTCCATATACTCAATCCATGTTGAGATTGAGAAAACTAGATTAGGTGACGCTTACAAACCTGTTTGCGATCTTACTGAAGAAATTAAATGCTCAAAGGTAAAAATAAGATACAAAAGTTATTCGTTATTAGAATATTTGCTATCTTTTTTTTTTTTGTTTATTTTGCTTTAGATTTTTCAATCTCCAAGAAACTAAAATTAATAACATATTAATTGTAAAAATATGATGAATGATTAAATTTAATTGTTAGGCTTTAGCAGGAGAGCACACTCACATCCTAATTGAAGCTTTTGGAATAACGAAGCAACACGGTCCTCTGTACCAATCAAACGCCAATTTAGGTATTTAAACAACCATGCGTTTTTTTTGCATTTAATAGATCCAATAACAAATTTATTGCGTTTAGGCTTGGCATTCTTTTTGGCGGTCTTTTTACTCACGCTACCACCTATTAACCGCTTGCCACTGCATTCTTTAGCAATCTTTATCAGCGGATTGTTATCACTGGTACGTGGTCTACGATTAATTTTGATAATGTGGTAATTTTTATGCTCGACAAGTCACAGATCCTGATCAGTAAATTTTCTAGGCCGCAGGGTCGTTCTTCGGGTACTATCTGTTTATTGTGTTGCATGATATGTGTCCAGTGTGCATTGCGACGTACGTCGTTAACATGTTATTATTCGTTGCAGTTTTTTGCATCCAAACCACAAAATAACCCGCGTACGAAATCAAATAAGAAATTAAAAACTAAGTAATTAAAGAATATTTGATTGTCAATATGTAATCTCCAGCTACCTACTTTAACAATATTTGACGAAAATTTTGATTGAACTTAATGAAATTTTGCATTCCTATGAACTCCGCGTCTCCGTTAAAAGATATGGACCGAATGTAAGATCTCTTTCTTTCGGGTTCTAGAAAACCCGAATTACCCGACGAGTTTTTAAGAGATTTTCGCGCGGTAAGAACACCATTCATCTGACAGAAATTTGCCTGTGAACCCCACAAAACGTGGCTTGCGTCGCATTTTTTTTGTCCATTTGATTTGTTCGTTTATATTGTTGGCAATACGTGGGCATGTACTTCATTTTAGTCACCGCAATAGCCATTGCATTTTGTCTTGTACTGGCGAAACTTTTAATTCCTCAGCCAATACCCGGCATTCCCATCATGGGTGGTCCATCGACAGCTATTCAATTTGGAAGTATGTATCCTATAGATTGCATTGAATTAATGTGCTAATGAAGGTTACTCCGTCTCCGAACTTTATTTTTCTAACATTATGGCGCAGAAAATCCGGCGGCATTGCTTCGAGAAGCGCAGAAAAAGTTCGGCAAAGTATTCACCGTTGATATGTATTTGTTGCGTATGACTATTTCGTTGGATCCCGAAGATGTAACAAAGTTCTACCGAGCTACCGAGTCCGATCTGACTATTAAGTGTAAGTACAGATATGATATTCGCTTTTCATGAAGCTTATACAATTGTATTAAAGCAACGAAGCGATTTGTTGAGGCAGTGATCGGATCCGAACCTTTCGGAGACGACGGACCTCAAGCCCACAAATACGTCGCGGAGGGCTTTTTAAAACACGATCGCCTGCAATATTATTTTGATACCGTTAGAAATGAAGTAGCGAAGCAATGGGAGATCTTGGCTGCCAAGGAATCTTTTGACCTGTTTCCAGAAGTACGTAGCTGATCCGTCAAGAAAAGATTTAGTTTAGTGGCGGTATTTGGGCCAATCAACGATCAATTTCCATTCCCGAACAAAACTCTGCCGTAATAGCGATATTACGCATTATTCTTATTTACTAGGAATATAGCCAATAGCGATAAATTTCTAACGACTTTCATTATAGATATCCCGTATTATCGTCTTAATAAATACGCTGTGCTTCTTGGGCAATACAACGTACAAGAAGTACGGAGAAGAATTTGCCCGTTCATACTACGATATTGAGACCAACGCTTTCAAGCCTCTTTCACTCATTGCGCCATGGCTTCCAACTCCTACAAACAAACTCGTCAAAAATTCTCGTCAGAAGATGCGCAACATTATCGCAGCGGAGGTAAGATTTAGCCGCCAATATTCAACTTTTTTATTTTTTTTTTGATTAATTGTGTTTTTAGGCTTCCAAACGATTAGCCAACCCTGCGGAACACGAAGATAATATGGACTTCTTCCAATTGACGATTAATATGGCACAGAAAGAAGGATTTCCGACCGAGAAGTACCCCGGCTTCTTTTCATCCGCTTTTGTGGCCGTAATGTTCGCTGCGCACACAAATCTTGCGGGAACTTTGGCTTGGTCTTTGGCGCATATTGCCGACGATGCCAAATATCAAGACAAGTCACGCGCTGAGTGCGAAGCGGCACTAGACGGTACGGGCATGACTTGCATATTAAATTGTGCACAAGTTAATTTTTTTACCATTTTAGGCAATCGTGACTTCAACCTTGGATCACTGCAAAAACTACCGTTTTCAGATTGTATCATGAAAGAAGTCGTCAGAAATTACGGGGTGCTGTTTATTACGCGCGGAGTTATTACACCCATCGAGTTCGGTGGCACTATGGTACCTCCAGGCGAGATTATAGCTGTGAGCCCGTACTTGACGCATCACGATCCGAACGTGTACGAAGATCCGGACAGTTTCAAACCTGAGCGATTTAATGGCAATGCGATATCCAAACATATTGAAAATAAGACCTACACACAGTTTGGATACGGCACTCATCGCTGCATGGGGGAGAGATTCGCGAACATTGTAATGAAAGTCGCGTGGATGGAACTTTTGACAAAATATCGAGTTGAACTTTTGACCCCGATTACACCCCCTGACTTTTCAAGGTACGTCTTAAAATCGTAAGAAATTCTTCTTAAACTCTTTTTGAACAGAGCCATTGGCGTTCCTTTCTGTACAGGCTCCATCCGCTGTCGTTTGACTAAAATAAATACTCTTCAATCGTAATATGTATCCATAAAGCATCATGTAAATAGAATAAAAAGCTTTACATTCCGCGTGGGTCATTTTAAAAAAAAATTTTGGATCGAAGATCAACCATGTCTGGGTTTGAAGGACCGAACGACTCTGCGGGCGCCAATTATCTAGAATCGTACCAACTAATCACAAAGAAGCTCACAAAACGGTAATTGATTCCTGAGCATTGAATTTTCCATCCAGCGCAAGATCAACAATTCTCTAGTCCAAAAAATTATTATTAGCCACTAATAAAAAATACAGCCGATTTTTGAGAAAGCCAAACATTGGAGAAGCCTTAGAAAAATATGATCAATTAATTAAGGTAACTAATTCGTATCAAAATAATTATATATATTTATATATACCTTCTCTTTATTAATTGTTGTATTATAACACATTTTTTAATAAAATAATTTTTATATATATTACTAGGCACTAACTCGTGATGGAGAACCCCAATACACGGCATTTGTATGTTTAGCAGTCGCCAGATGTCATCAAGCTATGAAAAATACAGCTCTAGAAGCACTTTATTTAACAAATGCAGGTGAGTAGAATAATAAACGATGCAACAAAATAAACAGATCGAGTTAAAAATACCTCTTATTTTAGGTCACATATTTTGGGAGAGTGAAAAGGAGCTCAATTCAATGCAATATTTTAGTTTACACGAGAATGCAGAACAAGCTCAACATTGTTATCTTATGGCCATTAAAGTATGATCCCTTCAGTTAGCTAAAATATTAACCCGTTAATTAATAGCTATATATGGAACAAAAGAAATTAGCAATGGCAGCGTCACTATTTTATGAGATGGGCAATGGATTAATGGTACCAAATATGGAAAGAATTCTTAACGGTGTAAATTCTGACATTTTTATTTCTACTTTAAGATGTTAAAAAGAACAAAAGAAGCGGCATATTGCTTTGAAAAAGCGGCGGAAATTCAACAGGCTGAAAATGCAATGATGGCAATCGACTCGTTGAAGAAAGGTTTTGAGTGCCATTTCAAACACAGTACGACCACTGCTTCGAATACACTTTATATCACATTAATATTAACGTTGCTCGTTCGTTAGAAAATTACAAACAGGCGTTTGAAATCGTACAGTGGACGGTAAAACTAGCGACGGAACAATCGACGTTGAACAACAAAGATCCGTTTTATATTGACCAACTCATCGAGGCGTACATCACACTGATACTCGTATTAATATTGCTGGTACGCACTATTAACTTGTGGGTATCATTCGATCTAATTATATCCCTAAGGATGACTTTTCGCAAGCAAATTTAATGATAAAACACGTGCAAAGAGAATACGCTAATGAAGCAACACCGAACGGCGGAGAAGAAGTTAATGTATTCGAAGACACTAGGGAGAGCGCTAATGTATATTTTGATAACACTTGGATCTTTTCGGTGCTGCATGCGCTTGTCGAATCCGTTGAAAACCGCGAAGAAGCGGAGGTTATGAACATTCATATGGAATTAGAAAAGTTATTGACGCCTTTACAAAATGATATCTTATTAGAAATATTACGAAAGTCTCGAGTTACAATTTTGTGCAGTTAAAAATAAACTTTTTGCCTCGCCTCATTCGATTCGTTCATTTATAATATAATTCACCTGCTAACAAATATATTTTTAAGCTATTAGGGGATCAAAAATAGCGGACAGACTATTCGACGAGAACCGCATCTCTTCTGACAAATTGCACGCAAGATGCCTAATAAAAACCATATTTTATGTTCTACTGGAGCTAAATCCGGATTGATTTTCATCATCATCATCATCGTGTTTCTCATTTTTAATGAATCCAACGACTTGATTACTCTCTTCTTTGTCTGAATCAATAGTAATAACTTCACGCTTAATAATCTCGGAGTTTGGATCTGACACAATTTGACCCAAATTTTCAACATTTTCTAAAACGACGTGTGCGGGGCTGCTTTTGCAGTAAACAAAATATGCTTGTAATTGCGCCATGCTGTACGTTCTGTCGGGAATTCTCTTCTCGAATTCTTTCGCCAACTTGTCTTCGCCGGGATAAAAGTTTAAGAACAACCTCTTGGCTTGATTTTGCGTCGCGAGGCCGAAATGAACTTTCATGTCCACGCGACCGGGTCTAATCAGCGCGGCATCGAGCAATTGGAAGTGATTGGTTGTCATGAAAATAAGGCGACCCTCACTCGGACTAACGACACCGTCTAACACATTCAACAGCCCTGACAACGTTACGCCTTTACTATAAAAGGAAATATTAGCGTCAACAGTATAAAGAAAGAATATTGTACCCGAAGTGGTCGGCTGTCGTTCCCTTTGCTATAGCGGCAGCGTCAACGTCTATCCCCAATTAACAAAGAGTTTCACCATAAAAGGAAATCAAATGGTTTTTTACCTTCAATTAAAATCAAGCATCGCTTGTTGGGAGTGTTGTTCAATAGATGACTCAACTGTTCGTCACTGAGGTCTTGATTGTTCAAGTTGATAATGCAGATGGACAACTTCAATTCTCCCGCCAGTGCCGTGATAAACGATGTTTTTCCGCTGCCGGGAGGTCCGTAGAATAAATATCCTCGTTTGTATGGAATACCTGCGTACATTAATATTATATTCTCAACATGTTATATCGCTGGAGCGTACCTCGAGAATGATACCATTTCGAGCTGTTCAAGAACTCAACTGCATCCGTCAAAATTTTCTCGGAGATATTTTTTTCTAATACTACTGAGTGCAATGGGCGTACTGCACGAGGAACGCCAAATCGAGCCCAATCACCATTAGATACGGTGTATATCACAGTCTTGCCTAAATAGGAAATAGTATTCTATTGTTTATCAACTAGATCTGAAGTACCTTCTTCTTTCTCAATTGATAATTTCATAGCGTCATTGATGAAGATTTGCAGTGCTTGTCGGTCCGTGCCAAAAGTGGTCAATGTCATGGTCTCCAGTGGTCCACCAGTTGAATAATCGCTCACACTGTTGTCTCGATCGCGGGTGAGCCAAATCCACTTGTTTTTGTAACTGAAGAGATGGTGGCCTATATTGGGCACAAACAGTACTTTAGGTTCGCTAATACCATCTTCATCGCGCTCGTATGTTGTTTCTAATGCTAACGTTCGAGTTTTTTTGCTGTAAGGTAATTCATTCATTAATTCCAAGATCCAAGCTAAAATTATTTTGTTAGGAGAAAACATTATTATATTATATTCATAGTAATTGACTGCCAATTTTTGGAAAATGTAAGGGTAATAAAAAAATTGTTATTGTCACAAGAAGCCAGATCGTCTTGCGGAAGGCAAACTAGATCAAATATTTAAATAAGGAAATATATCCGTACCATGAGCATGGTCCCTGCTGGGAATTTCGACTGAGACAGTGAAGCTGGATCTGACGCGATTCCACATAACTTTTGCAAACGCGCGAATAACACCAGTAGCGGTACTAACAGCCAACAAACCAACACCGGCACGAAAATATTCGTTCCTGGAATTTAGAATTAATTTCTAGAGAAGGAGGTGCGGATTCGATCGACGAATTGAGACAGATCGACCCCAAGGCAGACAACATTATAAGAATACCTAGATATGTCGCCAAACTTTACGATTCCAAATTGAGACAAAATGTTGCCCATTGTGGTTGCCCCTGATCAAAAATAAAATAGTTCGCTTCGGAGGGAAAAACCTCCTAATAGTTGCATTTATTTTGTATTATTGAATATAGTGCTTAGCACTTGAGGCCACAAGCTCGAAGAAGTGCGAGATCGCAAGAGATGCGAATAAGGATTTGTTACAAAAAAAAAAAAAAAAAGTTCCAACTTTAAGTTGGTTTGCCTATGTAAGTTTTAGGTCAAATGACCGCCTCGTCCCTATCGGGGGAGTTGCTAACCTTCTCTCGGCTCAACGTACACATCTACACTTATACTACCGCGTCGGGTTTTGCCTCTAGCCAAAAACTGCGTCAAATTAATTGTGGGCACCGTAACCGGTCTTTAGTGATAAAATATCACTATGAACTGAGGTTAATTGCCTCACATATGTCTGCTGAAAGCGCATAACGCAATTTTGTTTGGTGATCAGGGTAGTTTCGAGCTTAACAGCTGTACATTTGTCCATTATAGCTCCAATATATTTTTTACTCAACAAACTGATGAAAGTCCATGCTTTACGATTATTACAGAAATTAGTCCATTATTGAATTTTCTTATCCTTGGCAAAGACGCACAGAATTACATCAAGCCTCATAATACCATTAACAATTGTGTATTCAAATAAAATTGTTCTTTTTGATTGAAAACTGGTGGTCAACTAAATCCGGAGCGTAACAAAAGGAGATGAGTATTTAAACGAGGTTAAGGATACGATAAATAGCATAGGTTGTAGGAACAATGATGACTTCAAGTACTTTTTTCATTTCCCGTGAACTACGCCTATCAAGCTGGATTTGCCGTTCTGCTCCACTTGATACATTAGGAAATTATTCATTTGGAGTACGGAGGTGCTAGGATTCGGGCGACAATAGCAATTTTTTCTTTGTTGATTAGGTGGAAGTAGTTGGTGCCTATCGGGCAGGACGTGATTTTCTGTTGGTTCTACGATTTAGATTTATCTCTAGAGCAACCGTTTGAAGAGCAACATTGCTATACATATCGCTGTATGAACGCTAACTCTTCCGAGGTAATTGCAAACACCATTTACAGCCACATCTACCGCAAAATTATATCTACCAGTTAGGGCTATGTTAAAATAAAATTAAAATAAAATATTTAGGTTAAACCCTCGGTAAATTGTGCAAACGATGGAGACCTAAGCGCAATTCAAGGATTTATTCCAAGTTTATTGAAGGCGTTGGATGAGCAGTCAGACCAACTTATTACAGACACGCTTCAAAATGCCATCAAAATAATAGAGGAGAACAAAAAATATATCGCCCAATTTTATAAGCTATTGTCACCTACAAACAACAGCAAACTTGCTAATCCCATCGAACGTTTGGCGAGTTTACTGAACAATGAAACAATAGCAACGTTTAGTCGTGAATTGACAACTATTTTCTTGGTCGATATGCTAGTACTGCTTCCCAAGCTTGAATCTAGCGAGTTATTAAGCGTATTAGAAAAGTTTAATTTCGCATCAAAACTGCTGGTAAGAAAATATTTGAAAGCTTCTTTAAATCATCCGAAATAACTAAAAAAATGATCATTATTACTATATTAGCATCTATCGAAGCACGAGCCTAACAGTGTCAAACCGTCATTACTGCGCTATCAGGTATGCAGTGCGAAAGTAAATTTACAATCGCTCTTTACTGCTAGAGTTGTTTACCATTTAATTAACAGATTTTACATATTATATAGCCTTAACCAATTTTGCGTAAAATTTAACGTAAAGTATTATCGAAATTTAAACTATTTCGCGTTGTTTAACGCAACTGTCGCCGCTACATCTACCACACTATGTGATATTTTAATATATTAAAAACTTTTCGAGCAAAGATGAGAAAATTTGAAAACTCTCTAAAAATAGCCCTCATAATTTTAGCCGACGAAGAATAATTACCGCAAACTAACGCCCACCTCTTAATTATAGACGTACTTATTAGAGTCATGGTACGATGATAGTCGCGTATTATTCAATCCCAACAAAGAGGCGCATCAACAATTGCTGCAACGGATCACAATGTACAACGATTACTTGCAGAATTACAGCAGCGAAGTGTTCTGGGTCGGAGTCAATTTGCTGACCGTCAAATCGTGGTTGTACTTTGGCGAGAACTATTATCCAGTATATAGACGGCTGTTGGACGAGCATGAAGGAATGGATCCGACGGATTATCCGCTCTCGTTAGTTTTGATCAATATAACGCAGATTATACTCGAATGGTTCTTTGGAAACGAAAGTGAGTTTATTATAGAGCACGTTATGGGTACCATAATAATTTTTTGAACGACATTTTATTGAGTACTTACGACATCTGCAACGATCTATCTAAAGTGTTAATTATGGCTTTGCAAAGCCCAAAATTTCATATGCAGGTTTGCAGGAAACAGTTGGCTCTCCTATGCCTATTGTTTCGTAAAAATTTGCTATATAAATCGTTTTTTTTTTTTTTTTGAGGGGAGGGGGGTTGATCTAATTAACCGGAATCATTTCTAATTTCGTTTTATTTTGTAGCGCTAGACAAGCAAGCTAATAGCATGCTGTTTGATGGCCCGCATATCTTCAACGATCTGTTCTGCTGCGGACTGGTGCTCTTCGATCGGTTCTGGTCCGAATGCGAGCCTGACTCTCGCCGCGTACACGAGATATTAGGAGACTGTCGCGAGTGGTTTCATCGAGGGCTAGATAAGACCCAGTCTATTCTCGATCTGAAAAAGTTTCTCGAACTGCGGAAGATCCTTGAGAAAACGGACACCTTATTTATTACAAAACCACCACTTAAGCTCAAAAAACCGTTTACTGGCCAAGTGGATGTCACATTAGAGCCTAACGAGCCTCATTTAAGCAAAGACGATGTCGGTATGCTGCTGCTACACAAGCTGATCGACTCAGCCAAAGAACTTTCAAATCCTTACAACGACTCCAACTTTGAGAAACCTGTGAGTACTGCTCTAGAACTATGCAAGAGTCGGTATTTTCCATGGGATATGGTGCCCATAGAGCTGATCAGATTCGTAACGAGTTCGATTCCGCAATGGCAGCGCCAAGCTCAAGCAGCCGTCTATGGACTTAAACTTCTACTTAAATTCCTAGAAAAAGCTACGAACGGTCACTCTTCTCTCGTAGATGTATTTCAGCGTCTAGCGCAACAAAAATCAGAAGATCCGTACAGGTATGTAACACGCTGTTATGAGCGTTTCAATTCATTAATGATATGCCACTACTACAATTAATAACTCCTTTATTGCTAAATTAATCACCTCTAAGCCTCGATCCAAATAGAGCTGCTTTGAGTGAACAGCTGACTAACTCTCGCTATTTATTCGCAGAATTATGCTGAAGATGTTACGCAATAATAAGACATTTTATCACACGTTGAAATTGATTAATAGTCTATTACTATCCGCGCCATCATCAGACAAATTAAAATTGCTGAAACAATTTGAAAAGGCAGAAGTTTTGTCCATATTAAAGGTAAATATCACATGCATACTCACGCTCTTCAACCAGTATATTAATAATACGATTTCAATTTCAGAGTAAAGTCTGGATCTCGCATGACAAATCGAAGCTTCAATTAGCTTATTTTCAAGCACAAATTACGAGCTTAGAATGCGCACCATTTGACCACACGAACCAAGTAAGTTTCAATTACATATCAATTAAATGAATGTGCCTAATTTGAAACCCAATTCTTTTAGCTATCTTCAATCCGACCTGATAATTATTATAAACTTAATTCTAACGTCGAATATAGGCACATGTGGCACTAGTCCGACAACTTTATTACGCTGCATTCCCGCACATAAGATTGCATCACTTATCTCCTGTGCAATTTGAATTGTTAGGATTTCAGGTTAGCGCGATATGCCATATACAGTAATATTTAAGTGCTAAAATAATGATCAATGTCTCAGGGAGTCAAAACATTAGCAGATATGAATGGTCGTAACATCAAAGGCATTTCCTTTTTAGTACAACTATCCGAGCAATATCCAAAGTATTTCCGAGATTTAATCACGGTCCAAGGCAAATCTCAGTCACTGAATTATCCGACGTGTCATGTGGCTGTCAAACTCGCAGATATCTTATTCGAGAAACTCGGCTATGGTATGTACCACGACCAGCTCAGTATTCCCAAGTAATTAATAAGGAACCGTTTGATATTAGACATATTAAGGAAGTGGCAAAATTCGAAAGACGCGCATAAGAGAATTGCACGATCGAAAGAGCTCGGAATCTTTGCAGATATTTCGATTGTTCCGCTGCTGTTTGACAACTTGAATTACTTGCACGTAAGTGTTTGTTACTATAATTGGACAACAAGCGTACCAGATTAATCCCAAACACTCTGCCTTCATAGAGTGTTTGTTTCATGCCCTGGTTATATTCATCAAATAACAATTTATTTGACAATTTGATCGCTGACACGCGTCATTTTTCCACTTAACAGGAAATGTTCACGGTTGTTCTGATCACATTTGACATGCGATGGATGCAAGCACTCATCTTCCCCTCCACGCTGCCTCTCTCGCCCTCTGCTTCGTCCTCGGAGTTGAACAAAGAGCTAAACACACCACAGCTCTCGTCTTCGCAGACCATTCTGCCCTTAGCTGAGCGGGCGTTGTTACACTCGTCTAGTATCATAACGAACAGTGGTACTGCAATAATGATCGGATCTGAAGGCCCCGACTCAGTCAAGACTGAAAACAGCTCGGGTAGGTCTTATTAAATATAAACACTAAATTAATTGTAAGATTTTCTCCCCGGTGCCGTTAATTAATGTTGTATCTGCTTTCCTAGGTACGCACACTCCACAAAGTCTCGCGTCATCGCAAACCATTGCCGCGAATACTGAAGATCTTTCCGCGTCGGCTTCATCGCAGCTAACGAATTCAACAAATGATTCTACGTCTATGCAAGTGTTACCTTATTTGGAAAATCTCTCCAAAGATCTCGATGTAGTCTTCCAGAAAAAACCTACGACAATTGATGAGTTTAAAGTTGCTATGAACGCGGTAAGTATACGACAACGCACATATGCTACCGATGATAATTAAATTAATTCTTCTTCTTAGCCGGCCAGCTTAGATCAACCCACGGCTTCTCTGGTGCGACAAAACTCAAAGAAAAAGATTCAAAAGTTCTTTGGTCGTGAAGCAGCCAGCGAGACCAATCTCCTTGATCCCGCTCGCAAGGACTCAGGGACCCCGAGCAAAATGATTGCTGGTGGCAGTCACAGCAGTCTCGTCAGGTACGTGATTCCGGTGCTGTTTTAGAAGCTGAAATTTGCCTTCCATATCGATCGCGTATTAACACGGCGTGTCCAGTGACGATGGCAGCAGTGTCGTGTCAGACTACGTTGAGCAATACCTCACCGAACATGCGGCACAACTCAAAAACCGCAGCGAGGCCCTGGCGCAGCAATGTGAAAAAGATGTGAGCAACGTGCGCGTAAAGATCAACAAGAAATTGACGTCGAAAGTGCGACACACACGCAACGGACCCGCTCCGACGACAAAGAGTCCTCGGCCATCTGTCTCCTCTGAGAGCCCGCGCTCGCATACGAAGACTCCGGTAAACAAGAAAAAACTTGAACAAGTCTTTGGGTACGCAGTTGTACATTACCCTTTTTATGGTAGTTCAAACCGACTGACAGCCAAATTTAGAAGGTCAACGATGGATGAAACAGAAAAGCGCGAAGAACGAGTGATTAAAGACATGGCAAAACAACGCGACAAAGAAATCAATCGCCAAATCGAAAACAAAGAAGCACTAGATAAGATGCACGTATTCGAAGAGATGTATTATGAGGCGCTAAAAAAGCTCAGCGAACTACCCAAAGGAGATTAAAGAAGTAAGCGGATCCGAACTTTTTTAAAAAAACAACTTTAAGTACGAATATTACCTTATTCGTATTTGTTTTGAACGTGTAATTTTTCAATTTGTAATTTATATAAAACACTATTTCACTCTCTCTGTTAAAAGAAAAACAAATCCGTTTTTAATTTACATTTTTTTTTATTCATTTGATTAATTTTCGGTGCTTGGCGCATAATTATTAAAAATATATGCTATTATAGCACTAGTCATACCAATTATAATACCAGAAACAATTTGTTGACTATTGTGTTCAAAATCTACGTAAAATTATTAGCGGACCTGGAACAAAGTCTTGCCATTCGAAAATTACCCCTAATTCGCGTCAGTCCGACAAACAAATATCCAACAAATATGAAAATAAGAATAAACAACCTCCACAGTCTCTGTGGACGATCAAAAGTTTTCCAAAAACCGTGCAAAAATAACAGCAAAAATACCCCAGCTGCGAGGATATTTGCAGCGTGTCCTGAGGGCCACCTAATAATAGGTCAATATCAATAACTATTGAATAGCATTAAGGCACCGTTGTCAGTCACAGTGCAGTTAATGTGAACTCACGCATTGGTGGGTCTAGGAGTAAATACAGTCTCAATGCTAGACAAGTCAGCGAGAGTAAAACCAGTGCAGATCTCGGTCGTGTAATATTTGTTCGGATCTGTTACTTTACTCATATCTGGCTGACACTGCTCTAAGAATTTTGGTCGTAATCCACCAATAGTGAACCATAAGAAAGTAGTCGCGGTGAATGAAATTACTTTGGACGGTTAGAGCTTGATATTTTTGACACGTAGTATATTTATAAATGTACGGAAACGTATTTTGATGAATAATAGTATTAAGGGCTACAAAATAATGCTTACGGACTGCCTCAATGAAGGTAAGCAAGTTTTTGTGAAAATCTTTCCAGTCTCGCGTTATCAACGAAGTAATGACTATTAGTACAAATGGAAATATAAGAAATATTGAAGAATATTTGTTGTCTATAATCTCGGGCAAATTCGGATAGCTAGTAAAATCCGTTATAATCTCGTATTGTTCAATAACTAGTCGCTTACTTTAATTCTGGATCATTAATGCGAAAATATTGAATATTCGAAGGCGCAGGAACTAATCGGAACACTATTATTAATCCTATGAGAATAACGATAATAAGCCAGTCCATAAATGCGCCTTTAAGTTCTCGTTTCATTTCAGCTCGAAACTCCAATCCCTTTGGAATAGACGACAATAATAATGGCGTAAAATGATTCGATTCCTCTCGCGATTTAATCATATGCGCGGCTTTTTTTGTAGTCGATCCAGCGGTAGAGGACAATATTCTTGCATTATTACCATTGTTAAATAGTCACGGTACCAGGCTAATAATGATCGATGCGAAACGAATTGCAAGAGAAGTTCGATGAAATTTCAAATTAAATTTGCATACTTTATTTTAATCGAAATAGTACAAATAATCTTTGGGATACTTCTAAGCCATTTCCATGACGCGTTGTTGCTCTGCTGGATCAATGGGGGGTTGAGTTTCAGGGTTTTTCTCTTGTTTGCCTTGGTTTAACGCTCGACTCGGGATGTGATTGTCAGGACCCAAGAACGAGCAGTAGTTGAGTGCATATGCCAACATGGCACTTACAATACCTATAATAATGCCAGTAATGACTTGTTTGTTGTTGTGCTCAAAGTCTAAAACCAAAATTTAGTTCGATCCAAGCAGCGACAGATAAACTGATAAAGTACCTCTCAATCGAGTCAATCCAATGAATAAATAAGTCATGAATATGCAAACGAGGATGAAAAGTTTCCATAGATGAGCTCTGCGATCAAACGTCTTCCATTTGCCGTTTAAATAGAATATTACGAACACGCCTGCAGCCAAGATATTTGCCGCATGACCGCTAGGCCAACTGAACGAAGGATTAAATTTAAATGCCAAAGGGGAATTCGCTCACACTTACGCTTGCGTAGGACGAGGAGAGAACGCCGAGTCCAAGTTATTAAGTTCATTAATGTTGAATCCAGTGCAGATCTCAGTGGTGTAGTAGGCATTGATGTCAGTCACTTTGCTCATATCTGGTTTGCATTGAGCGAGGAACTTTGGTCGTAATCCGCCAATAGTGAACCACAAGAAGGTGGTCGCGGCAAAAGAAAACACTGAGGAACCAAATTAGCGTTGTGTGACACGTGTCACCATTGACACTTACGGATTGACTCGACGTATGTTAGAAAACCTGCGTGGAAGTCTTCACCGTTACGTAAAAATATTTGCGCTAGCCCAAGCACTCCCACAGGTACGACGACTAAGACTATAAATGATACAGTTTGATTCACAACTTCGGGAAGATCTGGATAACTGAGCAACGGAACAATTAGATCATCATGGAATGCGCATGCAGAAGTAACATACTTTAGGTCCGGGTCATTCACGCGAAAATATTGAATGTTCGAAGGGGCTGGCGACAATCTGAAAATTATTATCAGGGCGATCAAAAGTAAGACTATGAGCCAATCCATTAGCGCAGAGAAAACAGGGTGCCTTCGGCGCGACGGAAAATCAAGCGAACGAGGAATGGGTCTCCAAAACAGCGGTCTCCAATAAGACTTTGGCACAAAGCAGCGTCTTTTGCGGTGGACCATTTGTTGGGTTGGTGAAACTTGGGTCGTGTGTATGAATATCAACGATGTTTTAGAAGAAATAAGCAACACCGCGATGCTAAAAGTGTATCGCGGACAGAAAGTACAAAAAAAAGTCGTAGAAATTACAAGGAAAATACTAATTTATTTAGAACAATCAATTTTCCAAGGTGCAAATATTTGTGTATTATTATCCAACGAAAAATCCTCGACTAGCTAGGGAAACTCTAATGCTACAAAGTTGTTTATGCCTGCTACTCATAAAATTTTGGATCTGCAACCTTAGCGAGAGCACTTATTGGGAGAGTTCTTCCTAAAGAAGTTGCAATGGATGACTTGCTTAAAGTCAAATTTTATTAACAAACCAGCAGTGCCCATTATTTACAATTTCTTAGTGACTAGTAATCTCGCTACTGGTACTCAGTTTGTGTTGTATGCCGCTCGCTACTTCGTGTTTGATTAATTTGTCAATGGCTTCTTCGGTAATAATTGAGTCTAGAAGATCCAATTCGAACTGCAGCGTTACGTGAATTGTACGCAAAAGCAAATCCGCATCCACTTCTTTCTGGAGCGAAGTAGCAAGAGCCTATAAATTTATTAACATTGCCCCAATCATTAGATATGTTTAACATACTTGACTGAGTCGGATGCAATTTTTGATTTGACGACCATTCAACGTGTGTTCGTTAAAATCAGCACCCTTGCAAGACCGAATATTTGCCGCATTCAACAACGTGTCCCAAATTCTCTCTATTTTCGCAGGTTATTAGCTAATGCAATGTAACAAGCTCATCTTACCTCTCGTGTCCAGATCCAAGTCGTTGTATTTGAGAGCAACTGAAATTCTGCTGTGGAATGCAGAGTCGAACGATTTGACTCTGTTCGTAGTTCTATAAATATATACCATTAGTTTTCATCGGAGAAGGGTGTATTCGGATACAGATCCGGTTGACTTACAAGAACAACACTCCTTGATGGTACTCTAACAACCTTAAAAATATACCAACAAGTGCATTGCGCTTAATATCTTCTTCAGTTCGCTTTTCCAAGAAAATATCTGCCTCGTCGATCAACACCACCGCATCCCAGACAGAGGCAATTTCGAGAATTTCGCGCAGTTTCTCTTCGAGGTCAATTGTCGACGTTCCCAATTCTCCCACAGACACACTACAATAGCGTAAATATCATTATTATGCGACGGAATAGTAAATATATATATATAGCGATACCTGTACAGTGGTCTGTGTAGCAGTTCAGCAATGGATTCCGCTGTCAATGTTTTTCCGACACCAGGACTACCGTGCAACAAAAAGATGCAGCCACCGCCCTTGTTGGAGATAATGTCGGAGAAACCTTGATTGCGATACTTGACTAGGGCCTGAATCAACTCTTTTTTGTCCGCTGGGATGACCAGCTGCTCGAATGCCGTGTCCTCGTACTTGACAGGTGTCATCCACGCCACATTTAATTCGCCCCACTTCTTCGCGCTGAAAGCAAAGCCGTACACGAACGGCCATGTGCGCCACAAGTCCTCTTCGTGCAATCTGCAGCTGCGTTAACGAACTGCTCGCTGCATTGGGCCAGTACTTACTCGGGAGAACCAACACCACCCTCGCTCTCAGCATCAACAAAGTTACGATTTCTAAATAACATGTGTGTGTTAATATGCAAAGGGGCAAGATGTGTGCAGTCGTTACCTGTAGTTCGGAGACATGCGCTTAAAGCTCGCTCCGTCAACCATAATTCTCCCTTCACTGTTGCAATGTCACATCAGTGTTAATTGTTTCTCGCATTGAAGCATACATACGCCTTTAAAACCAGCAAATTGTAGCTGGTGCGTCGGAACAAGGCGCCCTTGTAGGCCAAGTGATGCGTGCCAAGTGCGTAGCTCTTGAATTTTTTACCACGATCAACTAGCTCTTCAAGGGTCTTGTCGTCTAATTGGCGAACAGGTAAATCATTGAGACTTTTAACGCCCTAAATATATGTATTTTGTAAGTTTAGCAGTGATGATGATTAGGTCCTTATAGATCACCTGATATGAGGCAATATTGAAAGTCTTGGAGACCGAGAAATATTTCAAACCATTGGTGAAAACAACGCTGCCAGTGACACCGAAGAAATTGCCAAAAAATGACGAGTGATAGTTTGTGGATTGAATTTCGAAGGCGACTTTCTGACGGAAGACATCTTCGTGCACTGTTCGAGCTGCATTAGAACATGGCATAGCGTGCATCAATGGGGTGCGTATTACTTACCGTAGACTTTTTTTCCCTTACTGAAATAAAGCACCAAGTCGGAAAAGGAAATTACACCTTTCTGGAGCATTGCCTCGAGTTTTTCCGTGATTTCATTGCACTCTTTAATCAACCAATCTACGAAGGGCTTCAACGGACTGGATTCGGGAGTGTCCTCCTTTTCAAGGCTACATTCCGAAAATAAATAAAGAGAAAGTTGTGCCAAAAATGTCGACTACTTACAGCTCCTTCAAGTTGGACAAAAAAGGAATAAAAAAGTTTGCGGTCAATTGAGGCTTTACGGCGTATAATTGGTCATTATGTTCCCCCAACTCTCCTCTTAAAATGACTTTTAATTCTTCACTGATCAGCGACACGAGTACTTCTTTGCCTGTCACCTCGCCAGTTTTCTTTAGAGCTGTTAGAAATCGTCTTTTCACGAGTACAATATGATATGTAGTACTTACCTTGTCAATGACATCACGACGAGCAACAGTAAATCCTTCTAAAATTTCCGTTTGAACGTCAGTTGCACCCAAGTCAAAAACGTCCTGGTCCATATGTCTGAATCTCCAGCCGCTTCTTCTGCCACGACCCCGACCTCTACCTCTACCTCTACCTCGACGTCTACCTCGACCTCGACTACGACCTCCATAAATGTTGGAATCGTCCTCCACTGCAAGATCTTCCTCTTCCTTCTGTTCGGTATTAGTCGTGGAGGTTTCTCGTATCTTTAACACGAATACGGAGTCCTCTTTTATATCTAACGTTGCGAGTTTTTGACGTGGTTTTAATATTTGGTCGTCTAAAGATATTGCCTCAAAATCCACGACTGGTTGCGAAGTTAAATAGCCAGAACAGGCAATAGCTTGCATAAATGCTACAAGAAAAATATTAAACCAATTTTTGCAAATATTTATTTGATCTTACCTGAGACAGAATCTCCAGCGACTTCAATCTCGGTTGCGTCATGTTTTTTTTGTCCTTCCAAACAAACTCGCAGTTTACGAGTGTTAATTTTTGATTCGACTTTTGTGGACATTGTGCGCAGAGATAAGACCAAATAAACAAGGTGCAAATTATCTCGGTTCATCATTCTCCATTTTTTCTGGCAGTTAAAATTGACACAAAATACAATGTCACCAAGGCAAACCTATTTATTGGTATCAACAATAGCACCCAGTGATAGAGGTCTTTTCTTTCTGTAGATGTCAATTACTCGACCGAAACCTTTCTTTATCTCTTGTGGTGCCACTTCTTCGACAAATTCAAAGCCTATTGCCTCTAGTAGACTTTTGAAATCCTCGGGATATAATTGAATTGTCTTGAACATCTGTTTCGTTACCTTAACACAAAGTTAATCCAGATAATAACTCTTACAGTAAGAGGTGTTTAGAGGACAATTAACTTTAAAAATCTCGCTTGCCTCACTTGCTCGTTGCTTCTTTTTGTATGAACTCCATGGTTGCGCTTCTAATACAAAAAGCCCTCCGTCCTCTAGATGTTCGTACACTTTTTTGAACAACCGCCGAACTCCATCATCGCCCCAATTCAAATGAATCCATTTCACAACACTCATGCTGCAATAAAATTAATACGTATTAGACTTGGTAGCGAGATCCGTACCAAAAAATCACTTCGAACTTCTCGTCCCAGACGTCATTTTCGACACAATTCTCTTGCCGGAACTTCACTACTTCTCGCCTATCATATACGGGTGCATTTCCAACACCCTCTTTCGCACTAATTACATCGTTGTTGCTCACACCTTCACTCTATATAATGACAAACAAAGTTAGTTAAGGCGCGCCGTGACACGCACCCCTTGCGGAACTTACAGTGTTAGTCCGCACAACTGAATCGAACTCTTTTCGATCTTCCAGATGTTTCCTTGCTGCCCCTATTAATTTCGCATCAATATCTATCCCCAATATGCTTTTCGGTCGGAAATACATGGCTAGGTAAAAAGTGAGTGAGTAACATCCGCGCGCTCTTAGAACACCATTACTTACCGACGTCAATTGTAAATTTACCTGAGTTGCATCCAATATCTAGGCACTTCTTATTCTCAAACCATTCTTTCTTGAGGGCATTTATCCGTGGATCAAGTCCTTTTGTTCGATAATCATAGTAGTCAGGATAATTACCGTATTGGAACCATTTTTGACCATTATTGATTTTCTTTTTTCTCTTTTTGGGTCCTTGTCTGTTATTCTGATTATTGCGAGACCTTGAGAGACTAAAAGATTGATCTTGCCACGAAGAGTCATTAGAAATATTTGAAAATATAAAGTCGTTGGTACTTTGTGTGGTGTCGTCTTTGCAAGATAAATCGTCGAGTTTAAATTTTTTGCTAGGGTTCTGAACGGTTATGTCATCCTGGGTTACAAGCCCAGTATCCCCAAGCTTTCTCTTAACTCCTCGGTCATCCTCACTAATAATCACAGTTGAGTGTGTATCAATGTCGTGTCTTGTGTCGCTCTCTGCCATACTCAAATAACATGCCCGCGAGGTAAATTTCAAAAGTTAAAAAAGTTTAATCCCCAATAATTAATAAATTAAAATTTTAGTAAAAGCAATTTAATTTATCGCACAAACAACATTGTGACCAATTCTTACAAAGTTGTAAGAAAATTGGCCGAGTCTGCTCTTTTGACTCGCTTTGGCCAAGTAACAATCATCGTTTTTGTTTCGAAATAAAGGTTACAAGCTTAAAACGGGTGCCCTTGCCAACATTGGCCAAAGATTTTCGACCGCGCCAAACAAAAATTTTGACCAATCAAATCGTGAGGAGAAAATTTTGTCAAAAAGGAGATTTTCTGCTTGTCTATTTTAACTTGAAAATCTCGCTTGTACAACCACATAACTCGCAATGGCCAACAGAACTGGTACCTCTCTCCAACTCTCCAGCGAAATCGGTAACGCTTACCAAGAAGTTAGACAGAAGAACTCCTCTGACGACTGGTATGCATATGTAACAAGCTTGCTCGTGCTGTTTACTCGGCAAAACTTAGTAGACGTAAACAGCATACCGAACGTGCTTGAGCTTTGGTTAAGATTTTTTTTTTATTAAAATATCTTGGTTCGCCAGTTGAACGAAAAGTAATCATGTTAAAGCTACTTACGAGTTTCTTTGAAGGATTCTCTTCAATTACACCGACAACAACAACTTGGGTCTTCTTGCCAAGGGTTCTGGTGGTTTACAAGGTTTGCTCGAACACTTGAAGGAAGATGAACGCATCTACGGCTACTTCAAGGTTACTTGGGGTGAAGAAGAGTCCAGAAGAGAGAAGTTTATCTTCCTCACTTGGGTTGGTGAGCGTGTTCCTCCATTGAAGAAGGCCCGCGTCTCCACTGACAAGGCTTTTGTCAAGCAAGTCGTAAAGGTAAGCAAAAAAAACCTATTCATTCTTTCCCTGCGACTTATTTCTACACTATCGCCCAATTGTGCATCGTATTATTGAATCATGCTTTCTTTACGTGCCCTAATTTCTTACGTTTCACCTTTCAGGATTTCGCTATCGAAGTTTTTGCCAACAAGACTGACGAACTTGATGAGGGTGATATGGTTAAGAAGGTTAAGCTTGCTTCTGGTGCTGACTACGGTTCTGGTGATAGACAATAACCTATTTCTTTTGTATTTTCTATTATTAAAAGTTTCTTACTTACATGAAGCTGTAATCCGGAACAACAGCCTAGAAACAACATTAAAAAAAAACCGTAAAAATTTAAAATGTAGCTTTACTTGTATTAATAGTGAATAATTTTTATTTTGAAGATTTTGTGGCCGATTTTCGAGCCGGCTAAATTAAGCCCGTGTACTAATCCTAAAGAGGGGTCATAAACATTTAAGTTGGTGTTTATTGTACAATGATGTCAGGCAATATCGTTAGTTTTTTCTTATTATCGACGGATGTGCTGCTGCGGTCTCTTCAATACTCCGACGCATTGCGCTTGTGGCATTCTTCTTTCGTGTAAGCTCAGCTTCTACAATAGGAACAGGGTGAGAAGTACCGCCAGTCGCTACCTTGTAGCTGTCCAGAGCGTCTTTAATCGCCTCAACTATTTTGGTGGCACTCTCCCTTGAGAAATCTAATGCCGAGTACATGGGATAGAAAGGTTTATCAATGAACAGCACGATTTCCAGTCCATATTTTCTGTACGAAATGATTTTTAGGAATCAGGATAAGGGGTAGCAAACAGGATCGAAATTCTTACTTGGATGAGCTTTTGAATGGACCCTTCAGCATGAAAGAGATCTCATTAAAGTAGTTCCTCTTGAAATGGATGATTTTCTTTCCTTTAAAGTTATATTTGAAGCGGTACAAGCCCTGGTAAAGGTAAATTTAATCGCGCGCGTAACAACTAAGGAGATTGAAACTTGAACTTACATTGTCAGTTAGTACCAATACTCGTTCTTGTTCCTTGCCCATCTTATTGATGGATACAACGATCCACGCATTAACAATTTGCTCAGCTTTGCCTTCTTCAGCTTCTTTTTTCTCCAATTCTTCGCCAAGGAAAGTCAAGCAGGCATCCATAGCGCGCATTTGATCCTCGTTCTATTTTTAAGAGGTTAGAATTTTTATGACAAAGGATAGTGTTGCATAGCGTACCAGAATACCGTTCTGGTCCAGAAGGTCATTGTCGCTTTCTTCGTGGTTGTTCAACGAGTAATTGCCCAAAAATACATCAATACTGATCTATAGTTGCAATAACAATCAAAAACATTGCATCGACGACTAGGTTTATAATTAACTCGTACCTGACGCAGCCGATCTCTAAAGTTGTTGATGTAATATCTTGAAATTGAGTTCACGCCATCCTTGAGATTGCCCTTAGTCGTGCTCTTGCCAGTACGCGTGAAGTCACTTTTCAGTGCACCTGTGCCCGCGTACTGCATACTAATCGCGTCACCATTATTTGCCCAAGCTGGGGAGTACGTTATTATTACTTAGATAAATACTACACTGATAATTACCTTCTTTTAAAATTTTTTCAAGAATGGAGTCTTTAGGGTTAAACGTAATATCGAATTCTTTCAGTTGTTGCGTAAGCATGAACCGACCAAAAAAGCTCTGTGGGAAGATTTACCATATTAGTACACGAACTAAAAAAATAGCTTGAAAGCGTAACGTACTTGGACCAAATTCGTTCTATCGAGACAATCCAAACAATTTGTACGCACAACGCTTGATTGTGTGGCAGCGATGCCGCCATTAGGCTTCAGGTGGAAAAATCTAAAACGTGCATATTAGCCCAGGAGTAGAAATTGCAAAAGTAACGTGTGTCAGCGATCAAATTGTCAAATAAATTGTTATTTGATGAATATAACCAGGGCATGAAACAAACACTCTATGAAGGAAGAGTGTTTTGGGATTAATTTGGTGTGCTCGTGTGACATGAGCATGTTGTACGGCGTTGTACAATACACCGAACTTACCCTTGTTTGTTTAATACTTCGTTGAGTCCTTGGATCAAGAACGATACATTGTCGTAATTATTTCCCTTGCACTCAGCATGAAAATCAAATGCACGGAAACTACGCAGTTAAATTAATGAGTATTGCGATCGATTTGAAACATAATCCAGATGACTTGCGTTAATTTAGAGAGGTCCTCCGTGTAGTTCATTAAATGATTATCGAATGCTTGGGCTAGCTCTAATTCAATTCCCTTCTGATCCAGCAAACTGACGACGACTTGCCCTTGGTACAGCCGATATTGTTCCCGAAAATGTGCTTGGAATAATTTGATCTAATGACACAATGAAATATTAGCTTGAGATTAAGGAATGTTGGCGTAGTTGCATCATACGCAAATAATTATCATATCTCCCATTAGTCAAATAAAAAGGTGGTTACCATTGCAGTACTTACGTTCAATTCTTTATCCGGGTTAATCTTAGGCACAGGAGTGTATTTTCTGCCGGACTGTTCCCAAACTAAGGGGATCGAGCCGCGCGTTTGAATGTATGACAGTTTGTGGCCATCAATGTGCAGTAACTGAATAAGATTCGAACATTATTAGTGGTGCGCGTATAATAATATTGTTTCCTGTTATTATTACCTGTTCAGTCTCGATATAATTGGCAACATTTCCATTACTATCCACGCCTCTAGTTTCGTACCGTGTGCCTGCTCTAAATTTGGATCTTCGCGAGATCAAAATATAATCGAAAGTGCGTTGCTGCATAATCACCATGAACACTTGAATTATTCCGCGCATTATTGGCAAGATCCACTCGGATAGGTTCAATTTGATAAACTCTTCCATTAGCTTCTCGTTCCAAAAAAATCTTTTATCAACCTAGACAATATGTCGCTTAATTGCAGAAATACCATCGTTGGAAGTCTCAAATATTTGAAATGAAAATGAATACCATTTTTTTTTTTTAGACCAAAAGGGTTACCTTTAAATATAACGGCGAAGAATCATTTCGCTTTAAGTGCTGTCTGTTGAGTGCATTTGTAATATCAAATGAATACGAGAAATAAAAGTCTTTGGATTTGAGTAGGGTGTCCACCAAATTAACGTAAGTGTGCTCTTGCTTTTTCTAATGGTAGAACAATTAAAGTTGACGTTCATTTTCGTATAGGTTTGCTGAATAAAAATGAAGGTCCTTACTTGGGTTTCGGAGAGATCCGACTGCGAGTTCTCGAATGGGTAAAGACCAGGCTTGATCAATTTATATATGCAATGACCATCGATCATACCAACCAATGATTTCTCTTTGATTGCCAATAAATAAGGTCCTACAATAAATAAAAATAAGAACAAATCTGGAAGTTATTAATGTCAACTGTTGTATATATATAATTAGCAAAATATTAGTACTCATTGGATAATTTAATGTGTTATTTACCTGATAAGAGTTTCAAAACGCCGATAACGCCAAAAATAACTTCGGATTCGCCCAGTTTTGATGTATCAACTAAATTATTAATTAGTAAATAAATATTCAATTTAATTGAGAGCATTAGATAATTTAATTCCATCGAAGCGCGATTTAATATTCAATTTGAGATAATTTTAATTTAATAAGATTTCCAAATCACGTGTCTTATTTACCTGCTTGTAAAGAGTACTTCCGTGTCTTGCGTTCTATGACTACACACGGGGCGTTCTCTCTGGCAGGTTGCATAACAAATCTATCATCGGTTTTGTAAAGCCGGATCTCAGATATTAACGAGCCGGCACTGTCCGCCATTTCTTACACTATACATAAAATAATTTAAAGTACAATTGTTGTATTCCCACAAGAGGCTGATGATCGAAAGGACAAAAAAGGGGGAACAGTCTCTATTGTCTAAAAATAAACCACAGCAATAAGCTGCTCCATAATGAGAGCAAATACGTATTAGAGGATTTCATATTATGGTTCAGCTCAACATGCGGCAATTATAGTTAAAATTATTTAACGATAAGATCCTACAAAAAAATGCTGATTTATTAATTTAAATCTTAGCGTAATATATATTTTTGCGCTAATCACTATAAATACACACACGTCACAAAATAAGCATATCAAAAGAATGTACCTGCATGCGAGAGAGGTTTCATTAATTAATAATTCAGTTTTTTTTTTTTTTAATACATACGAGGATAATGTACAATAATTTTACATTCATTTGTGCTAT
>Ga0209960_1001159_pt1 | contig 39367 bp, 30 predicted proteins | sample ThiBiot_500_plan_2_FD_183947 | JGI IMG/M metagenome (GOLD analysis project Ga0209960, IMG submission 183947) | Wastewater bioreactor microbial communities from Cape Town, South Africa - Thiocy_expt_500_plan (SPAdes) | ecosystem: Engineered > Bioreactor > Thiocyanate-remediating >... | reverse complement strand
CACATTTTATAACGCTAAAAGGAGGCATTCAACACTCAACTATCAGAGTCCAAATCAGTGGGAAAATAACTATTACAAAAATTAATTCATCTCGGTTCACAGTGTCTAATTTTTTGTTGCAAGATCACTTGAGACTAATACCTCGCTGGAGCCATGATCTTTAATAGAGAGGATCTGAGCAGCATATAATGGATAGGCTGCTGAAAGCAGTGTTGCTGCTAATAAAGGATAAGTCTTACGCATGGCCTTGCTCCTTTTCTGTCAAATGCTCAAAGGATTTGATAAGCAAGCGCCCATGAGCAAAAGAAAAGGTTAAGCGATAGGTCTCCTCTCGCTGAAAAATGCACTTTTGGCTCACGTAACCGACTATCTCGCCAGAGAGATCCACTTTTAAGTTCTTCTCCACAACAGTTATCTTCTTGGGGTAAAATGAAGTGCTAAGGCCGCTTTTTTGGTATCTCTCTTCTTCTTCTCTGAGTTGATGCTTGAGCTTGCCAATGCCGCTTGCGTCGGCATAGCGAAGCAAAAGTTCATGAAGATAAGGCGCACTTTGGGGTGTCTTGTTTAACAGGATGCTTCCAAAGAACAAGGCCATTTCTTCAAGGTACTGAGGAGAGACTTGGCTTCTGTCGACCCACGCAGGCCCTGTGAGATGAGGTGGCACAAGCACAACGCGTTCACTCTGGGTGCAAAGGGCAAAGGTCATGAGCAGGTTAGAGGCCAAAAGTCCTGCACACGTAAAAGTCAGATAATTCCTATGCCTTAAAAGATCCTGGAGTCTTAAATGCTGAAGCTTTTCTTTCATGACACCCACTCCCTGATATGAGAAGGCGGTGTTAAAGGAAGCTTGGCCTTGTTATGAGGCAGATACCAGTACATCAAGTGTTTCAATGCTCCTTGCCCTGCCATCTTGCGAAGTTTCCGCAATGCCCAGCAAAAGGTGAGACCAACTAAAAGCCCTGAGCCTTGATGGGAAGTGCCAAGACCAACCAAGATGGGGATGAGAAGGGCTGCGGCTTCATCCTTCGTGAATATCAACCATCTGGCAGGGGAATCGAGATGATGAAGGAGCAAATGTTTTCCGCGTTCACGCATGATTCATGCCCTTAAATTAAAAAGGTGTAGCTGGCTTTAACCCAATCCACGAAGGCATGAGCCGTCACAGCAAGTCCTAAGAAAAGTCCAGCAACAGGCCAGTTTCCTTTAATGCCAGAAATGACAATACCGCCAAGCCCCCCTGCAATGGTGGCAAGTCTGAACCCACCGCCTGTAAGGGTTTTTTCGATCTTTTCAAAAACATTCTTTAGCACCATGTCATTGTCAGCGGCATGCAAAGAGTGTGACAAAAGAAAAGCTGAAGGCCCAAGAAGAGTTATATGCTTCTTGAGAGATTTTGGGATATTTAAAAGGTCCCTTTTTTCTTTAAAATAGGGTATAAGTGGTTTGTACATTAATTCACTCCATGTGTTGTTGGTGTACCGGAGACCCGCGCGTGAGAGGTCGAATTCTTTGCGCGGTCTCTGTCTTAATCTATTGTTACTTCTTTCTCTAAACGTTTAAGTTGGGCTTTCATAAAGCGGATCATTTTCTTCAAGTTCCTTATTTGAAATTGCTTTTGTGCCTCAGTGAGGAGCGTGTCCCTCTCAAGGCTGGTAAAGGGGTCTTTTTTTACAAGTGTTAACTTCATTTTTATTCCTTTCGTGATTAATGTTAGTTGTATTCATTTTGTAATTCTTGAGTGTTGGGTGGCTTTGACGGTGGATCTGAAGTGCCAAAAAAGGGGGTTCTGAGAGGGGTGAATATGCCCAAGGTAGAGGCAGTTAAATTCTGCATCTGAGGTTGATTTGGAGGTGAAACTGCAGCGTTTTTCTTACTAAGAGCAGGTGCTTGGCTAGAGTCCTCTTCAACCTTCCCAGGGATACAGATGTGTTGAGTTTCCCTTTGAGGTGCATCAGGCTTTCTTTCCAGATTAGAGCCAGTATTCACAAGCACAAATCTAAGCTCATACCCTAACACTGATTCTAAAGCTTGTTGGATTGAGAAATTCATTAGATTTTTACTCACATAATCCCGAATAAATTTGGAAGGGGCTATGAGGGTAACGTGGTCATTTTGGATCTCAAGGATGTCAAGGGCAGAAATCCAACCCTTGAAGATGCAAAATCCAACCTTCTTCGAGAGAATGAGACCTGCTTGAATCCAGAGAGGGTGCTTGTTGGTAGTTGTAAACTCAAGCATAAAAGCTTCTTGCGCTTCTTCTGAATCACTTTCAGAAGTGTTTAAGTTCATCCGATCGCCAATGCCATAAGCATTTCCTTCAAAAATCTTGATGGCATGATCTTTCATCATCACCCAATCCAGTGTTGCTTTAAAATCAGATGTTTGAGCTTCTCCCATCAAGAACTTAGAGCGCGTAATGTTGTGGCAGACTTTCTCCCAGTTCTCTAACTTTCCTTGAAGTTGAGAGTGTAAAACATGCTTGAGACGATTAATTCTCTCAGGATGAGGGAAAAGCTCTTGTCCTTGAGAAACAATCCTTGAGAACATCTTAATCATTTTAATTCCAATCTCTTCTCTCTCTTTTTTGGATATATCCCCTGGAATGCTGTTCGAAGGTTTTTGGAGAGAGGTAGGAGAGAGGGTTTTATGAGTAATCTCTGTATTAGTAATCTTTGTATCTATATATGGAGTTTCATTTTGAAACTTGCATGTTTCATTTTGCAACATGGAGGTTTCATTCTGAAACATGGGGATTCTATGCGAAAAGTCCTTATTTTTGGCCATATTTTGGTGAGCTGCCGATGTTTCATTTTGCAACATCGAAGTTCTATTTTGAAACATGGAAGATTTATAAGAAAAATCAGGTACTTCTATAAAAGATGGCTTTTCTGATGTTTCATCCTGCAACTTGCATGTTTCATTTTGAAACATGGGAGATTCCACCTCTACAGGTGAAAGATGTTGTTCAGGATTTAATATTGGTGCTTTTTCATTTTGTTGTTTTGCAGATTTAGAAAGAAAGGGGTCAATTTTATAATTTGCAAGCGTATAGCCTAAGTGTAATAAATCAGCTTGCAGTTTTGTAAGGTTCACACGGTATTCATAAGTTTGATCAAGCGTTGTTGATTTGCGATGGCGCCTTTCTAGCCATCCTTTTTCAATAAAGGTATTTAAGATTCTGGATATCGTTGATTTGCTTGATTCCAACATACACTCATCATTAAAGGCCTCATAGGATTTATAAAACCACCCATGACGATAGGAAACATTGCAATGAGGATTATGCTCGTATTCTTCTTTTAAAAAGAGGTCATAATCATGTGTTCTTTCCATCCAATAGACACATTGATTTAATAAGAGAGCCGCTTTAAGGTCTTTTGTGAGGCTGATATATTCCTCACAAAGAAGGCAGCGTTTAGTACGACGATTGTACGCTTTAAACATAGGACTCTCTTTAAGATCATTATTATTCTTGAAACTGGTAAAATCTTTGAAAATGGTGATCCTATGATTTACATACTTTTAGATAAGAAATTTGACCTGATTCTTGTTTTAGTTTTTCATCAAGAATTTGAGAAGTACTGTGTCTTACTTTCTGTTTTTCAAACTCTTCAACATCTTCTAAACGATATAAAATGCTTCGATTAATTTTAAGGTATTTTGGTCCTCGACCATTCCATCGCCATTGTCCAAGGGTATTAGGCTCAAGGTTCCATCTTTTGGCCAAATCTTGAGGGGTAAGTAATATATCATTCATTAGATTTAATCTCCTAGTTAGGGGGTTAGAGGGAGAAGATATCCTCAACAATAATAAATGTCAATAAATTAGTAATATTAGTATTTATAATATAAAATTAGGTGATATGTATTTACGTATTGATTGATAGATTAACATATGCCTATATAGATTGTGTGACATAAAAAAATAATAATTATTTTCTTGGGAGCTATTAGAAATGAGTATAACACAACCGAATAAAGAAGCTGCTTTACGATTAAAACATGCAAGAAGTCTTACAGGATTTGCGCGTACCATCTTCTGTAAAAAGCATAATATGAGCAGTAATACAATGGCGGCATGGGAGAATGGAACAACCTATTTCTCCGAAGAAGCTGCAAAGAAGATATCTAGATACCTTCAGCAGGATGGTATTGAAGTAAGCCCTGAATGGATCATGGAAGGGAAAGGATCAGAGCCTTTTGCTGTAGATATGAGAGGGGTTCATAAAACTCATTTTATGCAATCAAGTGTTGCAGATGAAGAAGAGTTTATCTGGAGAGCAACAACTTCTTTCAAAGAATTTTATAAAGATTGTTTGGTTCTTATCATGTTTGATGATACAGCTCTTCCTTTCTATAGGCCAGGTGATCATATAGGAGGGAAGATTATCACTTTAGATCAACTACCTTTTATTGAAGAGGAACCATTAATCGTTGAACTTGAGAATGGAAGTTTAATGTTACGTTATATAGAAAAAACATCAAAACATGGCTTATATCATTTAAAATCTATTAATCAGAATACATTAATGAGTGCGCAGATTAAAAATGTGAAGATTAAACGAGCAGCCAGAATTAATTGGATCTTTAGGAGATAAATCATATTAATCTCAAAAGAGATTTCTAAAAGCACTTTTAAAAGACTTAAAAATGGTTTATCATCATCTTATAGTCAATGGATTAGCGAGAGATGAAATGACACACCCCATATATTCAAATCTTACAGCAAGTATAAGTGATCTAAAGAAAAACCCTATGGGCACTGTTACCAGCAGTCATGGAGAACCTTTAGCAATCTTAAACCGAAATGAGCCTGTATTTTACTGTATTCCAGCAAAGACATATGAATGTATTATTGAGGCATTAGAAGATTTAGAATTAACAGAAATTGTTAAAACTCGCATGAATGAACGTGAAATCTCTGTTGATCTAGATGACCTATAAATTAACTTTTCTAGAATCAGCTAAGAAAGAGTGGGATAAGCTGTCTCCAGATTTACAGCAGTTCTTTAAATCTAAATTGTCCAAAATCCTTGAACAACCTCATATCCCTAAAAATAAACTTATCAATATGCCGGGGTGTTACAAGATTAAGTTACGAACAGTAGGGTATCGACTTATTTATCGCGTATACGATGAGCGTGTTGTTGTCCAAGTGATTGCTATTGGTAAAAGAGATAAAAATTTAATCTACCGAATGGCTTTAAGTCGACTGTGACGCTTTGAAAAGTAAGCTTATCCAATCATAATATTCAACTGAACGATATGTTTCCAAAAAGATGATTTTCAGTTTTCGATAGTATAATATGTTAGCTAGCCATTATTGAGTAAAATTTAACTTAACACAATGTTCTAGATGTTCTGTAAGAAGATTTTCTTGGATGTCAGTTAATTCTATACTATTCATGGTGCGCAAAAGATCTCCATGTGCAATAAAATTTCTTCCGTCTCGTAATTTTTCAACAGTGCTACTTTCCTCTATAGGATGTACAGCTTCCCTTAAAACCCACTCTTTTAGAGCTCCAATCCCAACACTAAGCGTATAGACAGAAGCTAAATATGATGTAGGGTTACTTTTAATAGCCTTAGGTAAATGAACTTTATGGGCTCTTTCATAAAAGCGATTTATTACTTCAACTCCAAACTTTTTAAAAGCAGGGTTTATTTTTGGAAAATCGAATTTTATTCCACTAGAAATAAATTCTTTTTCTAAAAGTTTAATGCCCTCTGGTGTTAATTCAGCATATCCATATTCGTCTATATATCCATGACTTTTGAAAAGTTGTTCCCTCTTTTGTTCTATTGCTTTTACTTTTGGGTGTTGAGCTGCAAGCGCTTCATTAAAGGCGAACTGTATAGGAATAGTTAACATCTCCTGCATCATCCGAGCTTCAAAATTAGGTCCATGAGCAAGGTCATGGAGATGAGTTGAAGTACGTAAAAACATACGTTTAGCTAATTCCTTTCGGGCTGGTTGTTGGAGATCTTTGGAATTATCAAATGGTAGTGCTAAGCAAACTTGTCGGGTTAGCTTCATCTTCTGTCGAAGACGCGTAAATATGGGGAGTATGGAATGATAATTCATGTTGGCTGCCACAGCCGCACGAAGAAATAGATTTCCATTGTCTTGTGTTAGGTAGGTTTGTTCCATATTTAATAAAGCGAGGCAAAGCTTGGTGATATCGGGAATATTAAAATAGTTCTTGGATATATCTATAAGCATATTTTTTTCTAAATCGCTAAGATGTAGATGTATGGCTTCTCGCCTTATACGATCCCAGAGATAAGCCTCTATACCTTCATAGGATTGAAGAAACTTTAAGGTCTGAGCTGCTGTTGCGGAGGGTAAAGGATTCGGAGAAGGTGTTTTTAAAGTTGTAATTTCATTCTTGAGTGACGCTATGTGGTCATAAGTTACTTGGATTGCCCCACCTGTTAATCTACTCCATAATTCAGAACTCCCTTTAAATAAAGGAGTCTGCCGAAACCCCTTTTTTAATGGCTTATTGAATTTTTCAATGGAAGGACTTTCAGGCTTTTTAACAATTACGCCATATAAGGGTTGTCCAGCTAATTCCTTTTGTAACCATATGTCAAATGTCGAGGAAGGATCATTCTTCCAAATCGACTGCTTAACATCAGACACAGCTAGAGCTAGAATTTTAAACTCTTCTTGCCAGTCTTTAAAGTTAACAGTGTTGTTGCGTCCCTCTAAAAGATCTTCAAAATAAGCATTAAAACCATGTTCATCTTGGTGTTCAATGGCATCCCTGCAATGGACTAAACCTTCCCAGGGTATAGTGGGCATATATTGGCGTACAAAAGAAGAAAGGTTCTTATTCGTTGTGAGTTCTCCAATTTGGATCATGCTTGCTAGGAAGGCTTCTCTTTGTACACGCTGCGTGAATGCAGGAATACTTAAAACAACGTTAACAACGCCTTCAATTCTTCCAAGAGTAAGATAATCATGAGCCATGGCAGAAAGTGCCCATAAGCCTCTCATCCTAGGATTAGTGCCAACTTTTGTTCTTATTTCTTTCTGTACTGCAGCTTTAATTTTTCCTGACGTTGAACCTATTTGATCAAGAAAAACATTAATCTCTTTCAAATAGGTAGTATAGTTAGGATCTAGAAAGGAGACTCCACAATTTGAATCATTTAAATTACAAATAAAATTAAAAGCGTTCCTTAGAATAGGCAATTCTGTAGCTACAATCTTCTCAATCATTTGCCTATAAGCTGAGCCAGAGGCTTCATTAAAAAGAGTTGAGCGATAGTGAAAAACCTGAGCAATTCTATCAAATGAAAACAAGCTGAAAGGAAGTTGAGTATGGTCTTCCCATTGCTCAATAAAGATATCGTATCGTGTTTTAAAATCTGGATGCTGGAGATTGACAATATCACATACATCAATAATTAACTGGGCAGTATGAGAGCTTGAAGCAATTGCTGCTTGTCCATATTTTTGTTTTCCTTCTTCGATAAAATCTAGAATTTCAACTGTTTTTATGAAAGGAAAAATTGAACGTTTTAAGTGAGGACGAGATTCACGAAGAGGTTGGACTTTTCCTGTGACAAAGATATCAACTTCATTCTCCCAACAACTGTATCCTTCTGTTCTAAAAAAGATAAATATTAAGGATAAGCATAAAATAGCTTTTACTTTCTTGAAAATGTTGATTTTTTTCCTCAAGTCATACTAATTACTTCTTAGTCAAGAGTAAAACACTATTATGAAAAAGAACAATATCTTTCTATTGAGATATAGCAAGGGCTTCCAAGAAAAGCACAAAACATCGGTAGTTCCAGAGAGATAACTCATGATATAATTAATGTCATGAAAATCTTGGTAATTGAAAATAAAGGAAAAGCTAGGCTCAATGCCTAGCACTTCTTTTTCAAGCTGCCATAACTTGGGAGTACTGAGTTATCGCAAGAACTTCTGCTTTTTGACATTCAATAAATACTCGAACTCGAGATTGTATTTCTGCTTGCCTCTCAGGAGTTAGGTAGGTCTCTGCATCAAAAAAATCCTTAGAGATTCGAGCTTTCATGTAGTCAATTTTCTTGTATTTTCTAAAATATTCTAAAACTTCTTTTGGTAATAGGTTGAGAAGTTCAATACTATCCCATTCTGCTAGGATATAGTTAGATATGGTATGAGCAGTTTCTTCAGAAACTGCAGGATACTCTGTTAATCCTAAGCATGCTGCATATGAGAGTAAATCTGTTTTGGCAAGCCATCTTAAATAATTAATAATCCCTAAAGTAGCTGGAAGTGGTGTTCTTTGTTTAATTTGTTCTTTTGAATAACCTAGTTCCATCAGTCCTTTTAAAAGCATATTTCTATGCCAATAATTTCCTGTCAGAACATTGCACAACTTTTCTTTTAATTCTGGGTTAGATATGTGAGAGATCGCTTCACCTAAGTGTTCTGGAAAAGCAGAAACATAATGATAAAGCGCAAAAAGATTTTGGATCAAAACATCTTTTAAATACTCTAAATCATCGTGGTTATTCACATATGGGTTTTGCAAAGACTTTACTCGGTAGTCTCTCTCTGTATTCATAAGGTGAGTGTAAAATGTTAAAGCAGGAACCAGGCTTTTACTGCACAAAACGAGAAACCCTATTTCATATAATGGTTGCAGAAGATGTAAAACTTCTTTTTCTGAAGTTGATAGATGATCTGCAATATTACAAATGGTATGCTTTCCGTCTAAATAAGGGAGAAACTTGCATAATTCAGTTTCAAGTTCAAAGGTAAAGTTCACTGTTTTACATGCATCATCAAATCCTTTAATAAAGTTTTTAGAGCAATTAAAAGGTATTTCTTTTGCTGATTCATGTGCCGCAATTTTTAAACCTTTTGGATGTTGGTTAGTATAAGTCAGATTTATATCTGGATTAAGCTTGAAACGAATATCTTCATCTAATTGTATAATTAACTTTGAAAACGTTAACGTCCGAAGCTCGTTTTGATTGCAATCTAATTTCTCAATTACATTACCTGTTGAAATGAATATTGATTTAAATTGTTCCAATTTAAGTTTTTCATTAATGTTCATTTGTTGATCATTAGAATATAAATGCTGATATTTTCCCGACATGACTTCTCTCCATATTTACCAAACAATGAAATAACTATTATTGTCATTGTTGAGATAATGATTAATATTTTCACAATTGTCAATAATTATTTTATGTAAGTGCTTGATATTAAATGATAAATATTGAGATAAAAAATTTATATCGCAAAAAATATGATATTGTTGACTGTTAGGGACGATAGTTGAAGGGTGAATGCTGCACAAGAGTTGTGTTGTTATGGAAATTTAAATTAGACTTTAGAAATATAATTCTTAAGGGAGGAAAAAATGACTATTACTATATCTGAGCAATCAAATGGTATCCGCCCTAGTTTGAGAGAATCTCTTGATGCCAAGCAAGTAGTGTTATGCTTTGCAATTGACGTAGGCACTGGCTTGTTAGAACAAGCAGTTAAATGGAATTGCTCATATGGTCACACATATTGCCATAGCTCCTCCCATTTTTATCACAACAAGCCCAGGGATTTGTTAGCTTAGAGCCAGGGCAGGAATTAAAGGCCTCATAACCAACTTTTAGATTTATATCTTAACTATGAAGATCATTTTCTGTCTGGACAAAGGGGGCTACCTCATAGATACTTACCGCTATCATAAATTATTTATGTGGTTGTCTTCAAGTGGAGCCGGAAGTTCTCATAAAGATTTGATTTTCATTTGTGAGTCTAATTGCTCATTAGGTGTAAAATTCTGAAATGAGTGAAACTCATAAATGTAGAAACCTATTAATATTAATAAATATTATGAATAAAAATTTGTTTTCAAACATACATATTTACAGGCATATTTTTCCAAATGGTTTGGGCAAAGAAAAAGGCCGTCTTTCTTTTTCTCTTTTTTTAGTAGCACTAGCGAAAATATGTTCTATTGGGGGACTATTTGCATATAAATATGGTATAGATTTTCTTTTACATCCCAGCCAAGAATCAACAATATATTTTATCTATTTTATAATGATATATGGATTTCTTCGCATAATAAGTGTTATAGCAATAGAACTTAGAGGGTCTTATTTCACAGCATTTTCTCAGAATGTAATGAAGCGCCTCGGTATACGTGTTTTCGAACATTTACACAGTCTCTCTCTATCTTATCATTTGAATCGCCGTATAGGGAGCATATCTATTGCCATTGAAAAAGGGTTGAAAGCTCTTGAATTTCTAGCCATATTTTCGTTTTTCTACGCGTTTCCACTTATTATAGAAATATTAACAATGTGTATTATATTTTTCTACATTTTTTCATATAAAATATCTCTAGTGAGTCTTTTAACAGTAATTTCTTATATGACATATACAGTTTATATTGTTAAAAAACGCATTATAAATAGAAGAGAAATGAATCACCAAAATAGCCTTCTTCATTCAATGATTACTGAAAGCTTGATAAACTATGAGACAATTAAACTTTTCAATCGTGAAGAAAAAGAAACTGAGAAGATAATTAATTGTTTAGAAAAATACAAATATTTTGCATTACTAAATTTTAGAGACATTTCTTCTCTAAATATAGGTCAAAATATAATTATTATCTGTGGCACAGTCCTTATAAATATAATTCTGGCTACTAATATTCTTAGTGGCTCAATGAGTATTGGGGGGTTAGTATTTGCCAATATGTTTCTCCTTCAAATTTATACTCCTATGAATTCTTTTGGGCTAATGTATAGAGAAATAAAACAAGCTTTAATCGATATAGAACAATTTCTGTCAATATTAAATGAAGACCAAGAGGTAAAAGATGCTCAAAATGCAAAATCTGTTACAAAAATTAATGGTGTTATAGAATTTAATAATGTGACTTTTGGATACTCCCCACAACGTCCTGTCTTAGACAATGTCAGTTTTATCTTAGAAAAAGGTAAAACTTTAGCAATAGTTGGGCCGAGTGGCAGTGGAAAAACTACAATAGTTAGGCTTCTATGTAGGTTTTTTGATGTTTGGTCAGGTTCTATCAAAATTAATGACATTGATATTAAAAATATCTCTCAAAATAGTTTACGAAAGCTGATTGGTGTTGTTCCGCAAAATACTACATTATTTAACGAAAGTATTGTTTGCAATATTACATCTGGAAATTTAAAACAAAAACAAAGATACATTAAATATGTTCTCAAGTCAGTTAATTTGGATAGTTGGGTAGAAAAACTCCCACAAGGGTATAATACTATCGTTGGGGAGCAAGGCATGAAATTATCTGGTGGAGAAAAGCAAAGGTTAGGAATTGCACGTTTGATTATGAAAGATCCTTTCCTTATTATTTTTGATGAGGCTACATCTCACCTTGACTATCAAAATGAATGGATTGTTCAGGAAAATGTAAAAAAGATTACAAAAGGAAAAAGCACCATTATTATTGCTCATCGCTTGTCAACAATTATTGATGCCGATGAAATTTTATATTTTAATAAAGGAAAAATTATAGAGAGAGGTACTCATGATTTCCTTTTAAAGATTGAGGGAGAATACTCAAAGATGTGGTATAGTCAATTTAAAGATAATAAACATATTACTTCCACATAAAACGCTGGGTATGAAAGGAAAATAAATGCTGGTTTTAAGTTCTTCAATTACAGATAACTTCAATGATGTATTAGAAATGATTCCTGTAAGTAAGAGGCTTTTAATCACATCCCGAAAAAATTGGGAAAAAGCCGATCAAGCAAATGTCAATAAAGCTTTTAGTCAAGTTCACTTGGTAGAAGAGTACAGAGATTCTGCTGAGGTCGAACTTAAAGCTCTTGAATTATTTAAGTCTTATGGTTTTTCCAGAATCATTTCCTCTGCAACAGGCGAATGTGATTTATTACGAGCTGCCCAATTGAGAGAATATTTGGGATTAGAAGGCCAGGATTACAAAAGTGCATTATCTTTTAGAGATAAAAAGATAATGAAAGATATTGTTACTGAAGCTGGTTACAACGCTCCAAAGTATGCAGAAGTGAATAGTGGCATTGATTTAATAAAATTTATTGATAAACATGGCTATCCTGTAATTATTAAGCCTAAGAGAGATGCTGCTTCGATTGGAACTCAACTCATAGAAGATGTAAATGACCTTGGCAAGGTCATGAAGAAAAGATTTAATACACGACAATATTCTAATTTGATGGTTGAGACATTTGTTAAAGGAAAAATGTTTCATATTGATGGTCTTGTCTTGAATGGTCAGGTAATAGCTTGGCCTAGTATTTATACAGGTACAGCTATGGACATGATGGAAGGAAAAGTCTATGTAGATCATCTTTTATCTCCAGAAAATCCACTAATAGACTTAATGATTGACTATGCTAAGAAAATTCTAGCTATTTTCCCTACTCCTCGAAATACTGCTTTTCACTTTGAATGCTTTCTCGATAATAAAGACGAATTAACATTCTGTGAAATAGCTTCTCGAGTAGGTGGAGGATACATTTCATGGATGTGGCAAACAGCTTTCGATATTAATCTCAGAAAAGCTTTCTATCAAATTCAAGCAGGCCTTGATGTAAGCAAGCCGCTAAAACTACAACGTCCTAAGTGTATTCCTGGCTCAATTGTTCTCCCTAAAAAAAGGGGGCTTGTTAAAAATATTGCTTATGAATGTCCACTGGACTTCGTTACTAACTATTCAACTTTTTGCATTAAAGGCGATATGTTAGAAAAATCAGAAAATACATTCAGTCCAGTACTTAGTTGTTTTATATTAGGAAGCTCAGAAAGAGATTTCCTTGAAAAAAAAGATAAATTTATTGATTGGCTAAATTCTTCCTTTTACATTGAAGAGAACTAACTCTATAAAATTATATTGATGTTAAATCAATTTAGAATAAACTTCTTTTAGAGTTTAAGTGGTGAGGGGTGGTAAGCTTACACCCTTCTAAAAAATGTGTGAAGAGTTTAGCAGTGGTCTCTATATTCTTAGCTCTAAAGGGGCATTATAATAGCAGATTTGACAAAAAAAGTAAGTTTTTAGAAGAGGGGACCTTGTAGTAGACGAGATCTCTTACACGACTTGGGAGTGCTATCAAAAATGTTCTCTGAGAGCTGTCTATGATTAAACTTTCTATAGGACATATTCTAATTCAAGTATCTTGACTCTATTAACCATATTCATTTTATTTATTCTATAGCTACTTGAGGTTCAAGTTCAATGAACTTCTACGTACATATTTTTTTATAGACGAACAACATTTTTGATTGTTAAATTAAAATTGGGGAAATAAATTGAAAAAAGGAATTTCATGAAAAATATAGAAAATAGAGGGCTAGTTTTCAATGGTCAACCCACACCTGTACCCTACTTTACTTTTGCAGTTACCGGTATTTGTAATTATAAATGTTCTTATTGCTGCATTGGTGCCGAGAACCATGGATTTCGGGGGGAAGAAATTCCACTTAATGAAATGCTTGAGATTGCACAAATTTTTTATCAGAAAGGTGTTAAAATCTTTCGCATTACGGGAGGAGAACCAACTATCTGGAAGCCCTTGGAAGAGCTTATCCAGGGAATTCATGCAATTGCTTCTGATACTCACGTCAATCTGAATTCTAATGCGTCTTTGCCAAAAAAACTAATTCCTATTCTCGAAAGAAATTCTGAAAGATTTACGTTGCGTGTGAGCGTCGATCGTATGACTCCCGCTCTTGATACACCCAAAACATGGACCCCAAGACTGTCAGAAACGCTAAAGGAAGCCCGTAAATATGTACCTGTCCGTCTGAACATGGTTGTAATGCGCTCAAATATGAATGAGCTTCCTCAATTGATAGACGTTTGTAATGAAAATGATTTCGATTTGAAATTGCTTGATCTCTATTATAACCGCGATTTCTTTGGAGAGGACGGAAAAACGATGGTGGATATCAATGAATTTTGGTGGAAACAATTTGTTCCTATTCTTGATACTCTGACAGATGTGATGGAAAATAAGGGGTTTAGTTTTATAAACCAGTATGATCATGGGAGCTTTGGTATACCCCTTCCTATTTTTACAAATGGAAATATTTACATTTCTGTCAAAGATTCGACGCGAGGAACGCATTTCCATAAAGATTGTATTGGTTGTAGCGAGTATCGTTGTCAGGAAGGGTTGTATAGCCCTATGCTTTCAAGCACTGGAACACTTCATGTAGGAGAGTGCCGCTATAAACCTTACATGACTGAAATGAGAGGCTTACCTCATGAATCTAAAGAGAAAGCCATTGATAGAATGTTGACACTGTTCAAAGAGACTGAGCTTTCTCAAAGCAAGCTATCTGAAATTCTTGAAGTCTACCTTTCAGAGTCAGCCGTTCAAAAAGGATTGGCTCCGGAAAGCGTCTCTCCATTTAGGCGTTCGTACAAGTCGGCGCATGTGTGATTCAGAATGATAGCACAGGAAGCTTTAGAAGTATGGGCCAAAGGGAGGGAATTTCCGTATTTATCGGATTTCGATAAAGAAAAATATTTTCAATTTTTAAAAGATGGGTATAAGTCTACGGATGATGATGAGAGAGGCTGGTCTATTGAAGCAATGTATAGGCTCCTTTGGGATTTTAATGAGAAACAGCGCGATGAAGCAATACGGATCTTAATTGCATCGGTTTTAGATCATAATGTGAAGTGTTCTGAAAGGGCTGTTAAAGGACTTCAGTTTGCGTTGGAGTTTATGAACGCAGAACACGCGTTTCTCACCTTAGTAAAACTGAGATCAGTTACGGAAGTTGAACCAGAAATTATCCAAGTCGTTTCAATAGAAATTTCTTATTCTCTGTATGTCCTGTTTAGTGGAGATAGGAAAATGCTTGCTGAAGCCCTTAAAACTCTATTGCATTTAGAACATGTTAACCCAGAGTGGCTAAAAAGAACAGTTCCCAGCGTTTCTCGTCTCCATTCTCTTTCCTCAACTATGAGTCAAGGAGTAATTCTTTCTCAGATTGGTATCATTAGAAATGGGTACAACACTCTGCGACAAATGGATGATTTTGATTCCAGCTCAATTTCTCGAATTCACATTTGGCCTGATTATCTTAAGGATCTCAAGGGAATTGAAACATTAAAGCATATTGTTATTGTTTGTTATCTTGATGAACAGACTCCTTTGAAAGATAACGCCTCTATTAGACAAAAACAAAAACATAATCCTGAATTTGGTCAATTTGCAACGAGTCATCCTTTGCGCCGTAACCCTATATGTTACAAAACAGGTGCTTTTGCCGGAATTGAGGATAATATTCTTCTCGTGCAGGGTATCCGAGTGCTTGATATGACACCAGTTGTTGATATACGTGCAGCGAACATTCACGATATGAATGGATTGTCGCTTTGTGCCACAAAGTAATCATGGTAAAACAATGTATACTTTACCTTCTATCGCGCCTTTTGATGCCCTAAAACTTGAAGATGGAACTTATTGTTTTGCACATCATGATTTTTGGGGTGATGCTCCGTATTTTGCTTGGCCTAAATATGTTCCGTCAAGACGATATCCACATGACTTCATGGGATACTTCTGGACATATGAAGGCACCCAATATTCAAGATTAAGAGATACTAAAGCCGTACATGATTACATGGCCTTGAACTCAGTTTTTTTTGTCGATGGTACTAGAATTGATCCTGCAGCAGTTGAAACTGTTATTCCTGCTAGGATTACTATGAATGATTTTTTTAAATATACAGAAAAATTGAAGGGTGCCACGGCAGAAAGAATTGCAACCTTCGATTTAGTGCGGCATCTTATAGATGGTGGAGTAGACTCGGATATGATTGGTGTAACAGGGTCTATTCTTTTGAAAGGAGAAATTTCAGGGTTTTCAGATTTTGATCTAGTCTTATATGGGGCGAGAACGATAGAAAAATCAGAAAAAATACTTAGAAAACTAGCATTAAAACCAAACTCGCCCCTTTACTATCGTAGAAAAGAAGAGGCCATAAAATTTTATCACAAATATAATGTGTTGAGCGACTTGACCCCAGAAGAATTTTCTGAAACATTCCCGCAAAAAGTGTCACAAGGAATTATGTCTGAAATTCCATTTTCAATTTTTCAAGTCCCCTCTAAAGATGAGGTGGCTGTTTTAAAAGAGCCAGAAAGTAGTGCTTTTGACCCACTTTCTAAGGATAGATTCGAAGCTACAGTAGAGGATGATTTTTACTCAAAATATACATACAAATGTTTATACAAAATAAAGAAGACACATGATGGCGGGAAAATTTATACATTGTACTGTCATGACAGAGCCTGCACAGAGCAAGCCAAGAATGGTGATCTTGTCCTTATTGAAGCCAGCCGAATCAACGATGATTCGTACGTTATCCATCCAAAGAATGGTTATATTAAACCAATAAAGAGTTCTAGGTTAAGGTGAGAATAACATTTGTAGTCCCAGAAAGTTCAAGAAGCTATTCATTTATACAGCCTCCTTGGGGAGTCCTAAAAACTGCTGCGGTTATGGAAAAGATATATAATTGTCAATTTACGGTCATTGATAATCGTGTTGAGCGGCTTCTATTAAAATCGTTAATAGAAAGGATAAAGGCAACTAATCCAGATATTTTAATGTGTACGACAAATACGTATGATCAGTCCCAGGTATACATTCTTGGTCCACGTTTGCATCGCATAATGGATACGGTAAAAACGCTCTCCGGGTTGCCATATCCTTTCATTGTATGTGGCCCTCATCTCGGTGCTAATCCAGAATTATTTTGCAGTCAGATTGATTTTGATTTTGGTCTTAAAGGACAGTTTGATATCACATTTCCAATCAGCTTTAATGAAATATGCAAGCACATAAAGGAGAAACAAAATTCTTCTATTTCTAAAAATCGGCTTGGGATTTTATTTGATCAACCCAAAAATCAGGATGCATTATTAGAAAAAATAATTCCTGATTATTCAAAAGTTCCCATGAATCGTTATTTTGGTGATCACATCAGAAATAATATAGCAAAACGAAAGGCAAATTGGGGGCTTGTTCTTGGTGCAAGAGGTTGCCCTTATTCTTGCGAATTTTGCCATCTTTTTCTCGGACGTGGGCTCAATATGCGCCCCATAGAAGCGATTTTAGAAGAAATTGAAGTCTTATATCTACATCATAACGTGCGTGGATTTTGGTTTATGGACTATACTTTTAGCGCTAATAAAAAATGGATGAAAGAGCTATGTGAAGGTATAAGTTCATTGGGATTCCGAGATTTATCATTCTCATGCCAAACGAGAGCGGATAGAGTAGATGAAGAGATTGCGCAATCTCTTGCTGCAGCAGGTTGCTCCGACGTTTGGCTTGGTATTGAATCTTTTGGAAATAGTACGCTAATGGCTGTTAATAAAAATGTACCTATAGAAGATACATATCAAGCCATTAAATTGATAAGAAAATACGGTATGCAACCTGTTTCATATATTATGCTCGGGCTCCCTGGAGAAACTGCAGATACGCTCAAACAAACTTTAAGTGTTTTTTCAGAGTTGGAGCTTAGCTATCTTGATGGAATTGAGCTAGCAACACCTAGGCCCGGAACGCCTCTTTTTGATCGTTACAAAGATGAATATCCTCGTCTTAAAACGAGTTGGGACTATCTAGACACTGTTTCTGGACTTTTAGGAAATGATGTGACTCCTGGGATGTTGATGGAAGCCTTTATGTGGTTGGCAAAGCGTACAGCAATCTATGATAAATCATCCATTCCCGATTTTCGTGCAACAGATCTGGATTTGGAAATTAAACGCAGAATTTTGGATATTGGACGAAGAATGAGTTAGACCATGATAAAATTACCAGATATTCAAGAGCCCCGTCGCGTATTTTTTGGCGATGAAGAGCAGGATTTTATTAATAATTGCATTCAGGAATTAAAAATAGGCCAGTTAAATGATATACAACTTGTCTCGGATTTTGAAAGCCAGTTCGCTGAATTTATCAAAGTTAAACATGTGGTGGCTACAAATAGCGCAACAAGTGGGCTCCAAATTGCACTTCAAGCTTCAGGACTTAAAAGAGGACAAGAAGTTATTGTTACACCCTATACATTTTCTGCAACAGCACATGCCATTATTAATGCGGGTGGTGTCCCTGTCTTTGCCGATATCAGAGAAGATTCTCTGTGCCTTGATTTTGATGACGTGGAATCCAAAATCACCGATAAGACATTTGCAATAATGGCTGTCCACATAGGTGGAAAGTCAGAGAACATATACGATCTCTGTGTTTTGGCCAAACAAAAAAATGTTCTTGTTTTTGAAGATGCGGCTCAAGCTCACGGCTCGACCTATCGTAATCAATATGTAGGAACATTCGGACAAGCTGGTGTTTTTAGTTTCGGAACTAAGCTTATGACTAGCTTTAAAGGAGGCGCAATAGTTACAAATAATGATGAAATTGCAAAAATATGCCGCTCTTATATATATCATGGTATATCGTCTAATGGGCAGTCTCCTTACACTCATGAATACCCTGGATATAATTTCCAAATGACAGGATTGCAAGCTGCTCTACTGATTCCTCAGATAAAGAAATTGCCAGAAAGATTTGAGAAACGTTATCAAAACGGTATGTACCTGAAAGATAAAATTGAACAAATATTAGGTTTAAAAGTTGCAATGCCCACAAACGGTGGAACTTCAAATTTTTACATGTTTGAAATGCTATATGATAAGCTCTATTTTTCTGGAAAGTCGAGAGAAAACCTGATCAAGCTTCTTCAAAAAGAAGGGTTGCCGGTTTTACAGGCCAATATTATTGATCGTCCAATCTATGAAAATCACTCTCTAAGATCTTACATAACAAAGCCATGTTTTGTTGCTGAATCTGTCTATAATCGTCTAATTATTCTCGGACATTATATGCACTCAACGCTTATGGATGCAGATCAAGAGACACTGGATTTGACCGCTAAAAAATTAAAGCGTGCTCAGGACTTAATTAAGACTGCATGAGTGTTAATTTTTTGTTATATAACTTCTTAAAATCGTTGACTTTCTAATAAACTTAAAGAAAAGTATTCCTTTAAGAACATAATCTTGGGTGTGATGATGAATTATGTTGATTCATTAAAAAGCGTATTTGCAGATGCTCTAAAATCAGCTGAAGACTTATCGACTTTAGATGAATTGCGCCTTGCATATATGGGAAAGAAAGGGTTGGTTAAGAATCTTTTTGAGAACCTTAAAAGCACTTCCTCAGAAATACGTGGTGCAAAGGCTAAGGAACTCAACGAATTTAAAGAATATGTGGAAGCAGAGCTAATGAGGGCTGAATCAGATTTAAAGCACCGGGAAAACAATCTTCGTATTCAAGATGAATGGCAAGATATTTCCCTGCCAAGCAGTATACAGCAACAAGGATCATTGCATCCACTTACAAGAATTGAGCGCCATTGCATCGAAGTTCTTGGTATGATGGGCTTTAAACTTGCAGAAGGTCCCGAAATTGAAGATGCTTTTCATAATTTTGACGCATTAAATATCTCAGAGAATCATCCTGCACGTGATATGCAGGATACATTTTGGTTAGAGAAAGAATTGCTGCTGCGTTCTCATACGTCTACAATTCAAATTCGCACTCTCCAAGAGCAGAAAGATCTTCCAATCAGAATTATTTCCCCTGGAAGAGTGTATAGAAATGAATCTGTGGATGCGACCCATTTGGCATATTTTCATCAATTTGAAGGATTATGGGTTGATGAAGGGGTAAAGTTTTCACATTTAAAGGGCACAGTAGATTTTATTATCAAAAATACTTTTGGGGATGGTTGGGATATTAGATATAAGCCGAAATTTTACCCCTATACTGAGCCATCTGTTGGCGTCGATGTTCGAGAGAAAGGTAAAAACGGTAAATGGATTACTGTTCTTGGAGCTGGTATGGTTCATCCGAATGTTTTTAGAATGACAGGACACGATCCGAAAAAAGTAAGTGGATTTGCTTTTGGGCTTGGTACATCACGAATGGTAAGTATGGCGCATGGAGTCACTGATATGAAGAGTTTATATCTTGGGGATCTTAGAGTGCATCAAAGATTGGCACGCAAAGCCTATAAGGCGTAAAAAAATGAAAATTAGTATTCATGAACTAGAAAAGCATATCAAAATCCTCAGTGATTTGGATGATCTTCAAAATTTAATGGAAGATGTTGGGATTGAAGTCAAAAAAATTGAAGAGGATGGGTCTGATACTATTTTTACGCTTGAGGTTCTCGCGAATAGAGGGGATCATTACTCTTATGCTGGTATAGCGCGTGAAATACATGGTCGTACTGGATGGGAAATTTCTCCATATTTAATAGATGATCTTCCTGTAAAAAATAATATAACCACTGTAACGGTTGAGACCGAAAATTGTCTAAGTTATACTTTAACAGAGTTCTTTCTTCCAAATGGTCAGGTTAGCGGTACCCTCAATGAGGAACAAAAGAAAGTAGTTGTTCTCTCAGGCAGTAATTTAATTATACCTGTTGTAGATGTAACCAACTATATTAACGCTAGTATTGGACAACCAATGCATGTTTTTGATGCAGATAAAGTAGATGGTACCATTGTTATCAGAGAAACTGTACACGGTGAAAAAGCCAGACTATTATTTTCAGAAGATGCTGTTGAGTTGCCACCTGGTACTATAGTAGTAGCTGATCGATCTAATATTTTAGCAGTTGCTGGAGTGATGGGATGTGAGGGTTGTCAAGCAACAGAGAATACGAGAAGAATTTACTTAGAAAGCGCAATCTTTAACCCTGTAAAAATTAGAAAGGCCGCGAGATATTTAGGGGTTCAGTCACTTTCTTCAATGCGTTTTGAGAGAGGAGCAGATCCTGCTCTTGTAAAGCAAGGGATCAAACAAGCTGCTGTTATATTAGATTCTCTTGGTTGGAGAATTACTGATGGGATTGGCTTATGTAAAGAGTGGTCGTACGACTTGCCTCAAATTAATATTTCCCTATCTGAGGTTGGTAATTATTTTGAAATGGATGTTACCATAGAAAGCATCAGAAATACTCTCAGTAGATATGGGTTTGGTGTGCGATTTCTTGGAATGAATGATCTTGTAAGAATAGAAGTTCCTTCGTATCGAATTTGGGATATTAAGGAAGAAGCTGATCTACGAGAAGAAATAGCTCGTTCTATTGGATATAATTTATTACCCTCTTCTATGCCAGAAGCCATCCAACCTCTTTTACCATCTCTTCACCTTGAACGAAAAAAATCAGTCGAAAATATATTGATCGGCCAAGGATTTTATGAAGTTTTTACAGACGGGTTTTATAGTGAGAAACATCGTAGTCGGCTTGGGATTGATGAATCTCATCCCCTGTGGTCACATCTGAGAATTATAAATGCAGAAGATCGCGCCTATGGTTTACTAAAGAATAATAATCTTATTCAAGCGCTAGATTTAGTTCAAACTAATATTAACGTAAAGAACCCTCATATTAAAGCTTTCGAGTGGACTAGAACATTCCATCCTAATGAACAAGCGGAGAATAGTTTAGGAGAGGAAAAATTAGTTTTATGGGCTATCGCATCAGGTCAGTATCGTAAACATTCTTGGAATGATTCTGGGAAAGATGTTGATATTTTTGATATGAAGGGAATTGTTGAAGAAATATCTAATGCGTTGGGAATTTTTTTAGAAATAAAACAGGAAACTAAAGATAACTTAATTCTTCCGGTGGGAACATGTCTACACCCTACCAGAAGAGCTTCAATAGTTTGGGGCGGAAAAACTATTGGGGTTATAGGAGAGGTTCACCCTGATGTTTTAGATTCATGGGGCATAAAAAACACACGACCATGTTTCATGGAAATATTTCAGGAAATTTTAGATGTAGAGGCATCTGAAAGAATTTATATAGCCCCTACAAACTTACTTCCTGTTATGCGTGATGTGTGCATCCTTTTGCCTAAAGAATTGGCGGCTAGCACAGTTTGTAAGTTTATGAGTGAGCAATCTGACTGGATCGAAAGTGTAAAAATCCAAGATGTATTCAATTCGGAAGCTACTGGATACAAAAATGCCGTAACCTTCTCTATCTCCTATAGCCTTACAAAAGCTGGACTAGATAAATTTTTGACTGATGACATCAACGACCAAACAGAAAGAATCGTAGAAAAAACTCTCAGACAATTTAGAGAATATAGTATTAGAAGGCGCTAGGAAAACAGGATATATAATGTTTCTAAGGTTGGTTTAGGTCCAAATCTTGTTATGTCAGGCGCCAGGTTAATCGCCCCATCCTCTGGAACATGACTATTCGGGTAGGGGCAGTGCAACGAGTAAAAAATCTGTATCCTTTTAAGGAGTTTTCACAAATTACTTGCAGATCCTATTACCACAAAAACTACAACTATCACAGAAAACACATTAGTTTCTTAATGCTTCAGAGAGGACTTTTTAGTCGCCAGGGAGCGCTTCAGAAGGATTGTACTTAAGATTTTGGACTGTCTTCAAAATTTCAAGTTTATCACTAAATGCAATTTTCTTTTTTCCTACGACTTGAACAGTTTCATCTGCTCGGCCTGCAATGATACAAATGTTATTTGGTTTGAGGGATTTCAAAGCTCTGAAGATTGCTTCCCCTCTGTCTGGGATTTCAAGGGCGTGAGGACAACCCTCTAAAATCATCTTTCTGATTGCTGAAGGATCTTCATCTCTTGCATTATCATCAGTTACGATAATCATATTTGCATATTTTTGAGCAATCTCTCCTAAAAGTTTTCGACGATCCTTATAGTATTCTCCTCCACCACAACCAAATACTAAAATGATTTCTTTCCCAGATTCAGCTAAAGGTTTAAGAGTTTTTTCGAAAGTTTCAAGCCTATTGGCATTATCTATAAAAATACAAGCTCCATGGGACATTGTATGAACCAATTCCATACGACCAACTGGGCTATAAAGATTTCCTATTACTTTTTCAATAACATGAATATCTATTCCTATGCCTAATGAAGCACCAATGGAAAACAAAATGTTCTCAGTTTGGAAAGTACTTAAAAAAGGAAGATGAATTTGCGTTCTCTTGCCAAAAAAAGTGAGATCAATATCTGTACCATTGTTTGTGAAATTACTCTTTTCTAATCGAATGTCTTTTCCTATTAAAATAGTTTTCATTCTTCTCGAATGGCAGACTGAAAGAATATCTGCTGACCACTCTTGTTGTGCGTTAATAACCGAGAGAGCACCTTCCAGTAAAACTTCAGAAAAAAACCGCTTCTTAGATGTGTAGTAGTGTTCCATAGTTTTATGATAGTCTAAATGACTTGGACTAAAGTTCGTGAATACTCCTACTTTGAATGGTATATGATCAACACGATGCCTGCTAAGCCCATGGCTAGTTACCTCCATAGCCAAATGACTAATTTTTTGAGTAGTTAAATAATTGAGAATATAATGAAGGTGTAACGTAGGTGGTGTTGTTATAATTTTCGGGATTGTTTTAATATCTTCATCTCTAATCCAAACACCTTCTGTTCCAAGGCTAGCAGCTTTATATCCTGCCAAGGTTAGTAATTGCCTTATAAAAGAAACTGTTGATGTTTTTCCACAGGTTCCTGTAACGCCAATTATATTTTCTATAGAGTGAGGATAATAATTTGAAGCTAATTCGCTAAGAGACTGTCGTACATTTTCTACTTCTATAACTGGTATTGCCTTAAAATCAACACAAATATCATCTCTTTTTGATTTTAAAATACAAGAGGCACCATACTCTATAGCTCTCTCTAAAGCTTCTTTTCTTCTTGCATGGTTGGCTTCTTCTAAGCAAACAAAGAGATCACCCTCTTTCACATTGGTAGAGCATAACTTAATGCTAACAATATCAATTTCACCTGTTTTTTTTGAAGATTCAGAATGTAATAATGACTGTATTCTCATTTTATGTTCTCTTTAGTGCCAGAATATTTGGCATTCGATATCAGTGAATTTTTGTAATTGGAGATCTTTCTCAGAAATTAAAAATATAATAAAACAATCACCTCCGAACATAAGGTTCTTGCCTAGGGATAACTGCAAAAGCAAAATATTTTTTTCAGATCTTTCTTTTAAAATACTCGGGTATCCGCCTATGCGATGTTCACAATTACGCGCATACTTCTTAAAATAAATCTCTTCAAACTTATCCATTTCGACCGTATCCTTAAACATCTCATCATAAATGTCTCTAAACCCATAATCACAAACAGGAACGGGCATTTTTCTTTTGTTAAAGAGAAATTGTCTTGATTCCCTTAATAAAGGATATTTTAAGAAATCAACCACAGATGTGTTTGGCTTTAGCTCAGCCTTATTTAGTTCAGGTATGTAAATGACTTTAAAATCTTCTTGAGCGTGACGATCATCCAGATTTCTGTATGAAAGGTAAAATTGTATAACACCTTTGATAGGAAAGTATGAAATTTGAGGAATCTCACTATAATTGATTTGTGCTAAAAACACCATTGGGATTCCTTCACAACTCAGTGGTGGAATAATTGTAGATAGAATTGAGGGGATGCCCCCCACTTGGCTAACCCATGGATAGTTGGTTGAAGTAGAAAAAGGAGTTATCTCAATATAATCTTGTAGAGTTCTCTCTATAGAATTCAGCAAATCCATTTTTTCTTATTTGTAATTAACGATTGTGTTTACCTAATATAAGAATCTGTTTATTTTTTTAAGGCTTCCTTGTGCAAAATTGTCAACAATAAAAGCATTAAGAATGAGATTTATTTTATCAGGTGATTATGTCAAGTCCGCAGAAGTGAGTCCAGAAAAAAATAGAAACGTGAGGTAAAAAATGAGCCTGACCCTTTTATAGGACTACGAGGTAATTATTATATGCTTTAATTTGTTGAGACTTTTCTATAATAATCAATAATTGTTTCTGGTTTAAGAGATTGATACTGCAATTTGTAAGGCTTTTGTAAGGCTAGGGCACAAGAATAATTTTTTATGACCTGAAAACAATTTATCCACCAGTAAGTTTTAAAGCGATCTTTTACTATCATTCTGGGATAAGAACTTTTTTTATTAATTATTTCAATTGTATTAATTGGGTATGATAAACCTTGGCCAATGGCCTTGCTTAGAGCTTCTTTAGCCGCCCAGATATCATAAAATAAATTTAATTGTTCATATTGGGTCTCTAATCCACTTATGATCTTATATTCATCTGGGGTGCAGCTTTCCCGAGCAATATTTAATAAATCATGAAATGGTCTTTTATATTCAATATCTATCCCAATTGAGCAATCATAAGCAAAAGCATACACTACTTTTTCATTTGAGTGTGAGAGGTTAAAATATATAGAGCTTCCTTTTTCAAGCATAGGCTTGCCATATTCGTTATAAATGAAGCGAACCAAATTTGGTCTCTCAGAATTAAATTGGCTAATTAAGCAGCGTAAAATCCCTCGTCTTATTATAAATTTTTCCTTTAAATCTATTAAAGAAAAGGCTTCGCTTCTTTGCTTTTCTTCTTTGTTAAGAAGACAAAAGAAAATATTAATACATTCTCGAAAATCATTAATATCAATTTCAAAAACTAAAACTGTTCTGTACATCATATTCTCTTTCAACAGCTAAAAGTTATTTTAATTTTTGGTATTCACTTATTAGCTTATGTTGTTTCTAGCTCAAGCGCTCAACAAATAAAGCAATGGTTGGATATCTGAATATATCGACGATAGTAATATTTAACTGGTATCTCTTTTTTAAAATTTCTAATACTTGGATAGCTAATAATGAATTACCCCCTAAATCGAAAAAATTTTGATTTATCGAAGGTAAATGTGAAAGCTTCAGAACTTCACGCCAAACATCTGCTATTATGCGTTGCTCTTTTGTTAAATGAAATTCTCCAATGTCCTGGTGTAATATTGGACTTGGCGCTATCATGCTTCTCAATACTTTCCTATCTATTTTTCCATTTGCTGTTAAAGGAAGATTTTCCATATCAATAAAAACCTCAGGAATATGTGAAATTGGTAATTGATCATTACAATGCTCACGAAGGCCAATAGGTACCTTTGGCTGGATCCAGGCGCAAAGCTTTGTATTTCCATTTGTATCATTACAAATATCCACTGCAACTGTAGAGATATCTTTATATGAATAAATAATATTTTCTATTTCAGTAGGATCAATTCTTACACCTCTGTGCTTAATTTGATCATCAATTCTACCTAAAAAGTAAATCTGACCATTGGTATCTACTCTGCCTAAATCCCCAGTTTTATAGATAATTTCAGAGCTACCAAAGTGCGTATACGGGTTAACAATAAAGTTCTCCAATGTTGCTTTCATATTATTCCAATATCCTTTCCCAACACATATGCCTCCAAGATAGATTTGGCCGATTGAACCTTGGGGCAGTAACCGCTGATACTCATCGAGTATCATTACCTGCACATTTGGAATTGCACGACCAATAGGATACGGTGGTTCTAAATCGTTCATAATACAAAAAATGCATCCGATTGTCGTTTCAGTCGGTCCGTAAAGATTAATTAACTTAATGTTTGGCATAATTTTAAGAAAACGAGCAATTGCATCAGGGCGAACTGATTCTCCCCCTAATACCAAAAATTTTAAGCTCTTGAGTAAAAGAGGGCACTCTCGCATATCTTCTAATTGCTGAACTAGTAAGTCAAATACTGATGGTACAAAATCGACAATTGTAACTTTATGTTCATTAGTTAGACGAAGTAATTCTTCACCAGAAACAAGGAGGCTATTTGAGGGAATTACAACCTTTCCTCCATTGGTGAGTGGCCACAATAGCTGCCAGACTGAGCTATCATAAACATGTGGTGTTGTAACTAAAGTTACAGGAGGAGTATCACTTGCAAATTCTTCAGTCATCCATGAGAAACGATTGTTTATTCCCGCATGTTTGACAAGAGCTAGTTTAGGAAGGCTTGTTGATCCAGAAGTGAAGATACCATAAATGGTATCCTCAGGTCCTATTAGTGAGTGAAATTGAGGTATTTCATCAAAAGAAACATTAAGATCTTCATCAGTTACAGATAAGCACTTAAATCCTGTTAAATACTTAGGAATTTTCATTGAACTGTCAATAATCGCTAATTTTGTTTGGCACTGTTTTAAAGCTGCTTCGATGCGCGCTGATGGCCACGTAAGATCTATTGGCACAAAAGCATTGCCACTTTTCAAAATAGCTAGAAGTGCAATTGGGAGTTTTTCATCTCTTGAGACAAGTAACGGCACCAGGGTTCCACCCCTAATTCCATTCAACCAAATTCTATTAGCTAGTCGTAGTGAAGCGTTATAAATCTGTTTATATGTTAGTTGAGTATTACCACAAATTACAGCAATCTCAGATTGCATGAGCTTGGCATTTTCGTCAAATAATACAGTTATATGTTGGTTTAAATCGTAAGGTTTATCGATTCGTTCGATCCCTCGAGCTAGTAAGGATTGTTCTTCGCTCGAGAGCATTTGTAGTGAAGATAGCGTTGCTTCTGGTTCGCGTACTAAGCTTGCTAATAGCGAAACAAAATGCGAGGCCATTCTACGAATATACTCTGTTTTAAATAAATTATCTGAGTACTCTAGCTTGCATAAAACTTCTTCATCTTCTTCAAAAATTGTTAAGCATAAATCTGATACTACAGTTCTGGAAGGTATATCTATTATACTACTGTGAAGGTTTCTGCTCTCAAAACTAATTTGATCCAGATTCTGAACTACTAGCATTGCTTCCAAGAAAGGCTTAACATGAGATTCACGATGCTTACCAAGAAGCTTAACAATTTCTAAAAATGGAAATTGTTGTTTATCAAGTGCAGAAACTACAACCTTATGAGCAAGTTCTATCATTTCTGAGATTGTCAAGTTTTCATTGAATTGAAGACGCATAATGACTGTATTTACGAAAAGTCCTAAAACTTCATCAAATTCAGATGGTACTCTATTAGCTACAGGGGTCGCTATGCATACATCGTTTGTTCCAAAGTATCTTGCAAGTAGAAGCGCATAAGCACAGAGGCATATGGTATACATAGTGACTGAATGCTCACGATTGAACAGGCGCACTCGGGATGCTATATTTTTTCCTAACTTAAAAACATATTGGTTAGCTATGAAGGACGTTTTTTTCCGCACTTGAGCGTAATTATATAGACCAAGAGGGCGCGCATCTTTTAGATTTTCTACCCACCATTGAGAATGTTCTCTATATGTCTCTGTGTTCTCCCATTGTTTTTGCCATGTAATGTAATCAGAATATTGCCTCTTAGCAGAATATGAAGGAAGCGTAGTCAAGCTTTCGAGCATTTTATTATATACTTCATTCCACTGCTTTAGAAAAAGACGAACCGAAATTCCATCTAACGATACGTGGTCAGTAATCAAGATTAATATATAGTTATTGTCAGTGATTCGTATTAGTCTCACATTAATAGGAGGGGTATGTGTTGTACGGTAATTTATTTGCATTTCATGTACATGTTTTTGTACGTATGTGGCATCAATATTCACTTCTTCATTCAAAGTTGAGTCATCAAGAAATTCAAACCAAATTTTTGAGGAATATTCACGAGTAAGGTCACCAGTCTCTGATATTATGACATGCGAATTAAGCGATTCATTTCTATTTATTACATACTGCAGACTCCGCCTCAACGTCTCAGGATTCAAGTCACCATTAAGTTTAAGAGCATGAACAATTTGATACATAGGCTCATCCTTGGAAAACTGTGCGGAAAGCCAAAGTTGTTCTTGCTGTCTAGAAAGACTATGAAGAAACTTACCTTTTGCGGGTTGAGGTTTTGAGCTCTCATCAGGATCATAATTCTCTCCTGATGATAGGTTAGTATCTATTAGGGTAGCTATCTGATAAAGCTTCGGTGTTCTAAATATTGAACTTGGACTTAAGTGTACATTAAATTTATTTCTTATTCTTGCTAATAATTTTGTTGCTAATAACGAATGTCCCCCTAGCCAAAAAAAGTCACTTTCTCGACTTATTGAATGTATACCCAAAAGTAGAGACCATTGTTGAGCCAACCAAATCTCAATTTTTCCTCGTGGTTCTGAGCCATGTTCTGGAGTTAAATCCAAAAGACTATTCTTTAACTGTTCTGATAATCTTAGCCGATCAATTTTACCACTTGGAGTCAATGGTACAGCGTCCCAAAGTAGAATGCGAGTAGGCACAGAGAAGCTCGGTAGTAATTCTTTTAATGAGGCTATAGCAGTATCTGGGGAAAAATTTTCTTTATCCTTTTTCTCTATAACGCCGACGAGTATATCATCTCCAACAGTATTGTGAGTTTTTACCAAAGCTGCTTGCCGAGCTTGGCATACTTCTCTTAATGCTGCCTCTACTTCTTCTGCTTCAATGCGATGGCCTCTTATTTTAAGCTGAGAATCTTTGCGACCAATGTGAACAAGACCTTTGCCTGGAATATATTCACCTATATCTCCCGTGAAATACGCTCTTGTACCATAGGATGAGTTTGCGTTTAAAAAAGATTTACTTGTTTCTTCAGGTAAACCCCAATAGCCTAATACAATAGCATTACTCAAAATTACAATTTCACCTTTAGTAGTTGAACGCCGACCATGTTCATCAAGTAGTAAAATATTCACCCCATCAACTGGTGTGCCAATTGATAATGCGCCTTGAGATACGATCGTATCTGAATTATAGAAAGCTTGAGTTGCAACTGTACATTCACTTGGGCCAAAGCCATTTATAAAAATAGCTTCTCGATCAAAGTGTTTTTGAAAAGCAACCAAATCTTTATGGGTCGCAGGTTCACCCCCTAATACTACCCTGGAAACGCTAGAGAATTTAAAATTAGAAGACAACTCAGTAACAAGAGCGCGGAATATTGTAGGTGTTGAATGATAAATTGTGATTTTATTTAAATCTATCCATTTTGATAGATTTTCAATTCCATATAGCTGAAGTATTCTTATGTGTAATGATGCACCAGCGCACAAAGCGCCAAATATATCCATCAATGCAGCGTCAACACCCAAGGGCGCAAGCAAAGAAACCCTATCGTTGGGCTTAATTCCTATATTCCGAATATAACATAATATGTGTTGCCATAAGTTTCTGTGATTTTGAAAGACACCTTTTGGTGTTCCTGTCGATCCTGAGGTATATAAAATGTAGGCAACGTCGAGTTCAACATCATGACAATACGTACTTTCTTTTCCAGTAATTAGTAAAGGTAATTCAATCACTTTTTCGAATTTGAAATTTAGAATTTGTAGGTTATCTTTAGAATATGTGAGTATTAAGTCCGGCTTTGCATTAGCTATAATTTCATTTAATCGAATTAGCGGATAGCTTGGGTCAAGATATATCCATGCAGCATTTGCCATAGCAATACCTAGCATACAAGCTATTGCCCGAGGTGGATCTTGAACCATTAAACCAACTCTATCACATACACAATCAGATTGATTAAGTATAGCTGCAATACTTTGCGCATCTTTCAAAAGTTCGGCATAAGTGACTATTAAATCATCCATTTGAATTGCAACTTTATGTGGCTGTAACAAAGCTTGAGATATGAATGCTTGTAGAATAGAGTTGGGTTTTTCTAGGTCTTCATGCATTATTGTTGTCCTAAACTTGATTTCAGTTGTTTAAGAATCGATTTTATCAATCCAAGTATTAAGGTATTTAGCTGTGGTGAGAGCATGTTGATTTAAAAGGCTATAGTGGTCTCCTGGTGCTGTAACGATTTCTAACTTTGATGAGAAGATATTGCTCCATCCTAAGCTGGCATCTTGGTTATCGAAAGGCTGTCTTTGTGCTTTGATAAAAAGTGCTTTAACATTGGATATAGGTATTGGAATATAACGATCATGTGCATGCAAATGAGCGCAAAATACTCGATACATATTTTGAAGTAGTTCAGGAGAACTAGTACGTTTTGTAGTTAGCAACATGTCGAGAACAAAAGAAAATTTTCGCTTCTCAGGTAAACTTGCTAGATTATTTAGGTTAGAGTGGGCTGCCCGGTCTACATTACCAAGTAAGGTATAAGCAAACTCAAGCAAAATTTCATCCTTAGATAATAGACGGTTTTTTCTCTCGTTATTTAAACGTTGAACGTCCAATAAAGCTAACCTTAGTTGCATTTTAGGCATAAGCAATGCAGCAAGCTCTGCTGCAACTAAACCGCCAAAAGACCATCCAATTAAAATAAGGCGGTTATTTGAAAATCTTTCTTGTATAGCATCAGCATAATGCGCTGCAATCGACCCCACGTGTTCGAAAGGCAACATGTTTCCATCGAGGCCAACAGCTTCAATTCCATATATAGATCTTGTACATGATAAACATTCTATTAGATGCTTATATGGAAGTATAGTGCCTGTTAGGGCATGGATGAATATCAATGGTTCTGAATCGTCTCCATGTTGAAGTGGGACAATATTTAAGTCTTTCATGTAAATTCACCATCTATCATATGAAAAATATATAACGCCAGTTTCTCAATATTTGCGTTGTTTTCAAATTTTGCTATAGAAATATTCACTTGAAATTTTTCTTTCAAGTAGTAAAGCAGTTGAACAGCTAGTAAAGAGTTTCCTCCAATCTCAAAAAAATTATCTTTATCTGATAGAGTGTTACAACCCAGTGTTTTAAACCATATCTCCCTAATTCCTATAGTGATAGCTTCTTTCTTACTACTCTCATGCTCAACCGAGGGATAATGTAACCCTTGTGTCACATTATGGGAATCTATATTTATCATTTGGGATACAAGATTTCTATTATTCTGATTTTGTGTTTTCACTTGATCTCTACTTATCGAATATTTCATACGCTCGAAAGGGTAAGTGGGTAAAGGACAGCGCTTTACATTGCTAGATCTTGTTAAAGCATGCCAGTTAACATCTGTTCCATTGACCCAACATTGTCCTATCATTTCTAGCCAGTTCATAAGCGCATTGCCTTCAATTGTATTGGCAAATGGAGTAAGTATGTGTTGGGGATTTATTGTTTCGGGCTGTTTTATAGTATCTCTCAAAAATGAAGTAGCACTTAATTCAATTAGAGTGGTTTGGGGATGAATTGTTAATTGGCTTATATTAGGAGAAAAATCACTTGGCTGGCAGAGATGGTCTTCCCAGTATTGAGGAGATATAAGTTGATCTTCTGTTATCCAGTGGCCTTTAAAACTAGAAAAAAAAGGAACTTGAGGTGCAAAAAGTGGAAAAGACGCGACCTTGGACTTAAACTGTTGAAAAGCTTCTTGCGATTGCCTATCATTTGTTTGAATTATCTGAGAACGCATACAAACGATCTCAAGTGTACTCCGTTCATCAAAAACACCAGCCACTGTAGCTGCTGTATATTCTCCTAGTTTAACTCCAGCCACAAATGCAGGCCTACCCCCAAGTTTATACCACATTTTATATAAAGCAAGTTCGAGTGAGAAGAGGAGGGGATACTCCATAAGAATTTCTACATTAAATTTTGTGCTATCTCTTAAAAATATACGATGAAAGTTTTGGTTTGTAATATCTTTTAATGCTGTGAAAAGCAAATCTACTTCTTTTTTGAAAGACTCTAGCGTATAATATAGTTCACGCATTATATGAAGATTGGTGGTTGTAATACCTGAAAAAATTAGTCCAAAATTATTATTAATTTTTGGTAGCACTTCAAAGTTTGAAGGCAGCACTTCTCTCTGGAGTAATTTTTGAACAGCATCTTGACTATCAACTGCGACTATGGCCAATCTATAAGGGTGCGGTTCTCTACCTATCTGTAGGGTCCATGCTATATCTTCTAGAGAGCAGTCTGGATTTTTAATGAAATATTCTATCAAGGACAAACGATAGCTTTGTAAGGCAGATAGAGTCTTTGCAGATAGGACAATTAGTTGGGGAAAACTTTTTTTATGATTTTTTAATTTACGTAAAACTGAAGGAGCTCTCTCTAAAAATACATGGGCGTTAGTACCTCCCATCCCCAAACTTTGTACGCCAGCAATTAGACGCTCTTCCCATTGCTCTACTTTATTACAAATATAAAATGGTGTGCTTTCAATATCCAAATAAGGACTGGCTTTTTTAAAATTAATTGTCGGCACAAGTGTTTTGTATTTCAAGCATAAAACTGTCTTGACTAACCCAACTAAGCCTGCCGCAGCGTCTGTATGCCCTATCGATGATTTTACAGCCCCAATTCCAATACGTTTTGTTTGATTACCTGAATTTGTAAAGGCTTCTATAAGTGCTTGCATTTCTATTGGATCTCCAAGCAATGTACCAGTCCCATGTGCTTCAATATAACCAACTTCTTGTGGGCTTAAATTTGCTGCTTTTAGGGTGGATTTAATCACACGAACTTGTCCATCAACGCTTGGTGCTGTAAAGTTCATCTTATCTGCACCATCATTATTGATAGCACTGCCTCGAATGACGGCGTATATATGGTCCCCATCTGAGATAGCTTGTTTTAGCCGTTTAAGAACTATACAAACAACTGCATCTCCACTAACAATCCCATCTGCAGATTCATCAAAAGGACGACATTCACCGCTCGGTGATATAATGTTTCCTGGAGAAGAAAAACGTCCTATACGCGGAGGCCAAGAGATTGATGTAGCACCTGCAATTGCAATATCAACTTCCTCATTAAGTAAGCTTTTACAGGCAAGATGGACAGTAACCAGTGAGCTAGAGCAAGCTGTCCCAACCATGACGCTGGGACCTTTTAAATCTAGCTTAAATGAAGTACGTAAAGCAATGAAGTCTGTATAAGTACCATCCATGACAAAAGGGGTAGATAATAGTTCATCCTTTAGATTGCGTATTAGAAATTCTAAATATTCTGAACGTCTTGCCGTTGCAAAGAGTCCTACTGGCGATCTTCCTTTTGTAGCTCCATATCCTGCATCCTCTAAAGCACCTAAGACACATTCTAGGAATACACGACCTTGAGGATCTAACAATGCTGCTTCTGCATTACTATATCCAAAAAATTTTCCATCAAAGTATTCTTCTTCTCCTATCACACCTCTTACTTTTACGTAAGCTGGATCATCTAATTGAGTGCTAGTAATGCCAATACTGGTGAGTTCTGCAGAAGAAAACTCTGTTAAGCCACTTTTACCATTTTTTAATAAATGCCAAAATTCATCAATATTTTTAGCACCTGGAAATCGGCCAGCCATGCCAACAATAGCAATTTTCTCTTTCATACGATAGCCAATCATAGTTCGTGGTAGGTGAAGTTTGTTAACTGAAAATAATTATAATTGGCGTTTAACTTAGTTTCTAAATGCTTTCTCATAATTTCCCAAATCCCCATTTTATTTATAATTACCGTAAATTAAAATTCATATTTTATACTTAAATGAAATTTCCTCTTCTTTGAGAAGATGTAAGTATCTAGAAATCTATTTAAGCCAACGCTTACGAAGGATTAATGAAGTGGCAAATTGTCCCAAGCTTCTCGAAGGATTGAGGTTAACTTCGCTCCCTAAAATTATATCAAGAGGATATACTTCTCTTCCTTCTTCGTCAATCATACGTCCCGCTATAAGAGAATCTGTGGGAATAGTCTCAATATCATATATTTTGAATAGATCTATGGTTGATAGAACGTTTCGAAATTTACTAAGGTATTTAACTTGATTAAAGCCACCTAAACACTGAAATTGGTTAATAAATGTCAAGGATAAAAAAGTAAGGAATAAGCCTGGACACAACTCGCGATTTTTAAGATGATTTTTAATCGTACTCTTATTCCAACTTATCGTACCATTACGTTTGGCGAGGATATCACCTTCTCTAAAAAATTGAGAGAATGACTTCTCTTCTATCCCTGATTGAGAAAATAATGGGATTTTACCATGCAAAGATTCAAAGCGTTCAAAATTTGTTCCCTCAAAACAGAATTTTGTAATTGGATGTTCATCTTTTTCAAAAATTAATTGTAGGTAATTTGAGACAATTGAGCAAAGATCAACAAAAATCATTTTGCGGTTAAAGATCTTTGTCTCTAGGTTTGCTGAGAAAGATAAAGCAAGTGCAGAAAAATCTTGCTGTAAAATCTTAGCTGGAAGAAATTGGTTTATTTGGGGTGTAAGGTAATTTATCATTCTGCTAGTTTTTTCATGAACGTGGCTGCCAAATACTGAAACGCGTTGCCAGCGTCCAGGAATCAATGACACTCTTCGATCAGCAGTGCAGCGAGCGCGTTCAGCTTCTGCATTAATAAGCTCACTAATATCAGGATAAGACTTATCCAGGAAATCATTAATTTGATAAGTTTTTCCATAATTCAGACATCCTGGCTTTGCATCATTGTCAAAAGGTATCCCAGAAAATGTTGCTATAATACAAGGTTTATCATTAGGAATTCCTAGCGTTGTCAGCCAGTTTGCACCTAAAAAACCGGGTCCATTTGTAAAAGTTGTATGCGCTGCCGTTTGAAGCGTGCGTGTCTGTTCTAACATGTCAGCTGCAACTGTTGATGTTGTCTGTGTTAGGTGAAGGTTCGAAAATTCTTGCATAAATGCTTGTCGAAGCTCGTTCTCCATAGGTCTCGTCGGAATATAAGAAAATAAACGAGGTATGTACTCCTCTAGTGGGACATCAAAATTTTGTAACAATATCCGCGTAAATTCACTTGAAGGTGCACTTTTAAGCAAGTCTCGAGCATCTTGGGTATTTTTTAAAATTTTTTTAGGAATGATTGCTGGTTTTTTCAAGGTGTTAAATCGCTCTATCTGTTTAATTTATTAATAATAATGAGGTCGTCTATTCCAAACAACAAATAATTGTTGTCAACATTTTCTGTCATTAAGAGCCTTCTTTAACAGCATTAATTATGTTGTTTTTAAGGATAACACGCATGAAGCTTGCTTTGCAAAGTGTCCCTTGCAGTCGCCCAGGGCCTAAGAATGAAAAAGTGAGTTGACAGAAGCTAAAAGATAATAAAAAGACATAGCATTTTTTCGCATAACGCTCTTATTTGACTGATCTTGCCTAGCTTTACTCTAGGTAAAACATTTAAAGTTCACTTTCTAATAATATCCATTTTTCGACTGTATTATCATTTCTCACACAAGCTCTTTCCTCATTAAAGACAACGTCCAGGCTCTAATGTAGTTTTTTCAATCTCATAGTGAACTCTAGAGATCTAATTAATTTGTCTAGCGTCCGCTGATAATGACGAGAAGTAATATCGGACTTTCTGAGTTTTCTTATCTACCTTTTATCATTATAGTGAGAATTTTCTCAACTCAATGGTTCTAATGCTGGGATGAAGACTAACTATTGTTGAAACCTAAAATCCGTACACTATCAATCAAGAATCAGGGTAACTTATAAATTTTATAATTACTTACCCATAAGTATGATTAATTAAAGATTATCTTGATTTGAGGTTAACTTTTTAATCTTACCCCCAAAAAGCTCTGTCGCTTGTCTTAAAGGTTCGTCAGCTAAGTGAGCATATCTCTGTGTAGTTGAGGCTTGAGTATGACCTAGAAGTTTTCCAACGATGCTAAGGCTGAGGCCACTTGATACCAGATGAGAGGCGTGAGTATGGCGTAAATCATGAAGTCTAACAGAAGGGAGTTCTGCCATCTTTCTAATTGTTTGCCAGGCTTTTTTTATGTCTTGTAAAGGTTTTTCTGGGATTTTTCCTGGAAAGAGATGTTTTGTAGAGGCGGATATTTTCATTTCTCTTAAAATTGAAATTGTTTGAGAAGATAAAGGAAGATGAGCTATTCTTTTTTGCTTAGTCGTATGAGCAGGTTTTGTCCAAATTCCTCTATCAAGATCAAATTGATCCCAAGTAGCTCCTAATACCTCGTTTCTGCGCGAACCTGTAAAAACTAAAAGGCGAATAGCATTCGCAACACTTTGATTATGATATATATCTAAAACCTTTAATAATTTTTGAAGCTCTTGATCGTTCAGCCAACGTTCGCGCTTATGTTCTTGATATTTAGCAAGACCGTTAGCAGGGTTATTGGTTATCCATTTCCACTGAATTGCTAAATTAAACATCTTGCTTAAAAGAGCTCGCGTACGATTCGCTTTAATAGGCGTCTTTATTAGATCATGATGTAAAATATGGAGATCATGGAAGGTAATTTGTTCAACTTTTTTATTACCAAAACGAGGTATAATTACTTGATCAATTTTTCTCTTATCTTCTATGTAACTTTCATATCTTTTATTAGGTTTTGCATGAAGGGTAAGATATTCATTAGCAAGATCCAAAATTGTTTTTTGATTTTTTCTATCATGGCGGCCACTTGAAGGGTCGTTTCCTTTTGCAACCTCTCCTATTATTTCTTTGGCCTTATCTCTTGCTAACTCAACGGTAAATATACCATGGGGGCCTATTTTCTGACGTCTAGTGCTTCCATATTTATTACGATACTGTACAAAATATGATTTACATCCTTTAGGAGAAACTCTTAGACCAAACCCTTTAATTTCAGAATCCCAGATCAAGACTTCTTTATCTGATGTAGAGTCTATGCTTTCTATTATGCGTTTTGTAAGCTTTTTCTTATTTTCCATAGACAATCCAGTATGTTGTTTCAAAGATTAGTTAAATGTTATTTAAATTATAATTTAGGTTAGAGCATAAAAGCAATTATAAATTTGGAAGCAATTTGGAAGCAAATTAAAAAGATTTAATAAGATTTTTGTAGTTTTAGAAATGTAAAGATTAAAAATAAGTGTATGATAATTAATGTTTAATATAACATAGTATATCTAGGTATATTTATATATCTCAGGATTCCTAATCCTGGGGTCGTGGGTTCGAATCCCGCCGGGCGCACCATGAAAAGTGGTATTTTTCTTCAGCTTTTTGATATTATTAATGTTCTTGTCTAGTTTGAAGTAAAGGTTGATTCAGAAAATTTTTCTTTTATATCTTCTGATAATTTTTTTAGTTTTTCTTTAGCGTGCTCACGTGTATCGGAGAGGTTTAGTTCTTTAAGAATAAGGTAAAATTTGGTTTGATAATCTAACCATGAAGAAATATATTTTTCAAAAACTAGAGGGTTTAATCCTTTGTTAAAACTGGATATATAAGATAGGCTCCAGATACTTCTTTGGAGCCTGTATCTCGTTTTGGAATTCCCATGAAAGGCACGAATCCTGCCCTTGTAAAGGCAATAAGAGAGGGACAATTCTCATACCCAATTTGGGCTGCTAAATAAAGGAGCGGTCTTTCTTTTCTCCCTTCTTTCTCTTTCATAAATGTAAAGGTTCTCTTTTGCGAGCGTTTAAAAATCTCAATATTTTGAGAGGAAATTTGATAAAGTTGTCTAAAGCTCATTCGTGAAAGTGAACAAAGATATCAAGAAGACGTGACAATGATTAAATTTGACTTTTAATCATATAACTCAAAAATTGAGATATTATTTTAATATCGCAAAAATAGAAGTAAAAATCAATAAAAACAAATACTTTGCTCTTGCATTTATATTTTTTTCTGATAAATTATTGTCAATAGGTAGCTGGGGGCTGCCATAGTCTTTAGAGTTCCATTGGCAAGTTAGGGGAGGGAACTTTAAAAAAAATAAACAGGGAAGGCTAAAAGATTCTTAATCACCCCCTCCATTTTTTTTCTCATATTTTTTTTCATTAAAAGTCAATTTATTGCTTTTTTATTAATTTATTTATTTCATGGGATGGGTTCATTTTTGAAAGATATTAGTGAATTAGGCATTTATATTCTTTTTCTAGCAATATGCAAACAATTGAAATCATCTTCAATTGTTTACATAAAGTTAATGGGAAAAAACGTATTCATTCAAAGCTATATTTTTAGACTGATAAAATTTTTGTAAAGCGTACATTTTTATATTGATTTTTGATCTTAAATCAATTAAGATAAAAATAGATGGTGAATATTAAAATCGATAAATAAAAAGGGAACTTTTATTTAAGGCAGGTTTTTAATTAAGCATCTCCTTAAATAAAGTGTTTTCATCCCTCATTCAAGGATCTTTTGTGAGAGAAAAGAATTTAAGAAGCAAGACACCGCTAACAATTTACTGATGGAAAATGACAAAAGAGATCATTCATGAATCATGCAGATAAAACCTAAAATTGGATTGGTTGACTGTAATAATTTTTTTGTGTCATGTGAGCGTGTCTTCCGACCAGACTTAAGAAAACAGCCTATTGTTGTTTTATCGAACAATGATGGATGTGCGCGACGTGAAGTGGCTTAAGTAATTGTTTTAACTAGTGAAAGGAGGATAAAACCTATTGTTCCGTCAATAGTAGCCTACTGATACAGGCATAAGAAGCAATTCCTTTGTCTGAAGCTATCAG
>Ga0209960_1001150_pt1 | contig 39576 bp, 40 predicted proteins | sample ThiBiot_500_plan_2_FD_183947 | JGI IMG/M metagenome (GOLD analysis project Ga0209960, IMG submission 183947) | Wastewater bioreactor microbial communities from Cape Town, South Africa - Thiocy_expt_500_plan (SPAdes) | ecosystem: Engineered > Bioreactor > Thiocyanate-remediating >... | reverse complement strand
AAAGTGTTTTTCTCTTATACGAGTATGTAATAAATCATTTATTTTAATTTTAGAAGAATTCATGAGTAAAATCATGCCTTCATGTCTTTTGTAAAGCTCACAATTAACTGTTTTACTTTTTTTTTCGATTAAAACGAAGAAAAAAGTAAGACTTTTTTTGAAAGATAAAAGTGCGTTTCATCTGACTTTTGAGTAAGATAATATATTGAAAAATATTTCAGATAAAAAATATCATTTATTTATTTAAAAGGACTTAATGTTGAGAGTGTACCGAACACCTCAAAAATATATTTTAAAAAAAAACTGGTCTAATTTCTATTCTTCGTATGAGAATATAACTATATATAAATTTGCAACATTAATATCTTTGAAAAGGACATATTTTATTTACAAGGTTTTATAAATTCTTATTAGGAACTTCCGGATTAGGAAACAGCTTATAATGACCTGAAAATGAGATAGAGAGAGAGAGAGGGGTACGAAAAGAAGCAAGACAATGTTATTAATTAAAGAACTCGTGACAGAAAGGAAAAAATAAGAACTTCATTTGAATAATTCTTGAACTTTTTTAATTTTATTCACACAGAAAACGATGTCCTATGCATCCCTGTATTCGTATATTTAGCTTCGAACAATCAGCCATCATTGACTTTTTCAATTTTATTAAATTATTTACTAAACTAAGCAAAAAAAGAAGAAAAAGGTCATTTCGACCTGATAACAACATTAAACACGCACGGTTTTTTCCTCTCTTCTTTTTTCTTCATCATCATCGTCGTCGTCGTCGTCGTCGTCGACATCGTTCTCGCGTTTTTTTTCTCGACACAGAATAAAAGCGCGCACTGGTTGCTTTTTTTCCTCTTCTTCTCGACGTTTTTTTCTCTTTCATTTTTTCTTTTTTCATATTACTAGTAATATTACATTGCAACAGGGTCATAATGTTCTACTAAGAGATGAAGCAGTGTGTCGAAGAATAAAACCAGCGTGTTTTTTCGGCAATAGAAGCAATAGTGTTTCGTCTTTTGTTTTTACACTTTGCGAAAAAAAAACATATCTAGGTGAAATAAAAGAACTTTTCAATTTAATTTTAGATTTCTATAGAGAAAAGAAATATATTGATTCGACTCGCAACTAAAACGATATTTCATTGACAATTACAATTTATTTCGTAACCATTCAAATATTATTTCACCGGAGTTTTTAGTATAAACGAATTGTATTTGTTTCAAATGAACGACATATAGATGAAAAATACCTGAGAAAACAAAGCAAAATGAAAATGAGAAGAACGAAAACCGAGGCGTAAGTTGAAAATGAAGAAAACAATTAAAAAAATTGACTAATTCGACCTTTTCTTTTCTCGTATTTATAGAAAACCAATTACGATAACAGTTGAACGTCTATCAGACAATTCTCGTATAACATTCACAATATCATCAGATAAAACCATCGAACAACTACGTGCATTACTAAATCATCATTTACCACCGTTGTCGTCCGGTAAATTCGATTTATATTCATATCAACGTGGTGCGCTCATACATTTCCACCCCTCAACATTTAAACTCGATTATTTTCCGGTTATATTCGATCAACAAGTGCTGCTACTGAAAATGGACGATCGTATACGAAATCATACGAATCTCGATTTAACGAAAACAACGTCAATAAAACGAACGAAATGTTGTCCAAGTATAAAATCCAATGAATGTTATACAATCAATGACTGTTCACCAACGAAATCATCTCCGATGACAACGAGGTCAAATTCACCCGTCCAATCCATTAAACACAAGCAAAAACAACAACATCAAAATTCGTCATCGGCATCTTCTCTTGTTACTTGTTTAACTATACTTAAACGATTCTTTCATCAATCGTCATCGAATGTTGTAAATACAAATGTAGACACCGAGGTATTGACTTATTAGAAGAATACATATTTCGATTTTTCTTTCGTTTTCTTCTTCTTCTTTGCGAATCAACTCAAATCTCGTATTTATTTTTTTTTGCATCTATTATGTGTTTTTTTTTCTGTCTTTTTTGTATGTTATATTTTTCTTTTGCATCAAATGAAGATACCATAAAGAAATACACATGTACGTGTATGAACGGAAAAATTATGTCAATCACGAAAATATAGAAAAGCATGTCCGACTGATTGATTTTTCAATTTTGATTTCAATTGACAATTTAATCAGATAGCATCTTTTTATTCTACCTGAATGTTGTCTCTCATTTTATTCGATATAATGCATACATTTATTAATCACCCTCAAGTAAAATTTGTGTATTTTGAAAAAAGAAATAGAAGACATATACGAACGGGTTACAGTGACCTTTGAACATAGGAAATGCATTAACAACAAAGGATTCTTAGTAATATAGCATCGAATTCAAATATTTATGTGAAAAATACTATGACGTAATTTTATTCCACCCGAATGTTGTCTCGTATTTTATTCGATATAATGCGTACAATTATTAATCATCAGAGTAAAGTCTGTGTATTTTGAAACAAGAAACAGAAGACATATATGAACGGGTTACAGTGACCTTCGAACATGGGAAAGAATTCGAATATTAATATGAAAAATACTACGACGTAATTGTATGAAAGATGATATCGAGAAAAAAGCAAGTAATAATGACATTACAAGCAATGTCAATAATTTCTAAAGTATCAATACTAAAAACGTGTACCGTATTCTATCCGACCCGGTCATGTAATGATGAGTAGACTGTTTCTATTCGTATCGTTTTCATGACTAATTGACGTTTTTTTTATCTCATTCCGGAATAAATATTTTTTCAGTTTTCATTTATTTAAATAGTGACTCTTTTTTTTCTAATTGACACGTTTGATTACGTTGAAAAACATTGGTGAATACGCATATAATTTAATTTCCTGTAGGACGGTAGATTTAATTATATCATCAATGATTTATTTATAAATCTTTTCTTTTTTTGTAATTTACAAAAAAAAATGATTAAAAACTCCATATAATTACAATATTATTCTATTTCTAAGATGTTATAAACGATCTGACCAAAAATAGAGAATTTATTTGCAAAGATGATTGTCATCGTCTTCTGACTGTTGCGAACATTTGACTGAGTGCAATGATCGATTCGAATATTTGTTTTGAATAATTTCACCCCAAAGTAAAATTTCTTGGCACGATGGACAAATGCCATCAATCGGAATGAGATAATGTTCCGATGGATTGAGAAATGTCTTTGACAGACAGATTATATGAAAAGGTGTCGTACATTTTGGACATGAAACATGCGTCCATGACTAAGCAAAAAAAACGGCAAATAAACACATTTGACATTCAGACAGCAGTCGATTTACCTCAATCGTATTGTTGCATAGTGAACAAGGGTCTGAAATCGTGATGTTTTCGTTTGTTGTTTGCGTCTGGTTCGTATTTTTCTTTCGTTTTGATGGCAGCGTATTTGTTTGCTTAGAAACATTGATTGATCCACTTGTGATCGGCATGTGCAAAGGTGGTAAACGTTCTAATGTTTGTTTTTTATCTGATAACCAACGAACAGTCAGTGGTAAACGCGTCCATGGGCCAACTGAAAGCATTTCACTAAGAATTTTCAATTTAAATTTCAAACTCGATCGACGAGTTTTCGGCAAATTTAAATATTTCAAACGAACAGATTGCTCAGGATTTTGCCATGCCCATTCAAACTAAATAATTATTTTGCAAAACAAAAAAAAACAAATTTCTTACGTAATCTCGAGTTAGAAAAACATACTCGTAAGGCTGATATTTCATTAGGAAATCCATGTACAATTAAAACCATTTCCCTAGATACGTTGTTTTCGATTTTTTTTAATAATAATTTCAAAACACAATTTACCATGGGCCTCTTCCGTTCGTTCTTTTAGCTCCACCGAATTGTTTGCCTTTATTGTGTTGTTGTATTCGTCGATTGAGATTGACCGTAAAGCCAATGTATGTTTGACCTTTACATTTCGGATTTAAACTATTTAATAGATAACAACCAAAGAAATTTGTTAGTTCCGCATCCGCTATCTGATTGAATGATGTCGATAGAGAATTATCATTTGAAAATACAATTGAATCATCATTTGACATCTAAATAGATTAGATAAAAAACAAAATGTAATTTACTAAGTGTTGGTACACGAGCAAATAAACACCTTCGATCGTGCATATAGTTTGCGGTTAGAAAACTTAATCATTTTCCAATTTTCTTTTCCCGTATGGCATATATTGTGTACGCACGGATATCGAATAATTACATGAAAAAGTCATGACAATTTCTCTTGGCTTAAATACTATATAAGCAACACTATTTCATATTAATGCTAACAGTAATAATTAACCTGTTCCCTTGTACACGGGCTATTTTAAAACTTGATGTGCTAAAATAATTACAAACTCACACTCCATCTACGGTAGGCTTTTTTTTAAAAAAACGCACAAAGACAGAATATTGAATTCTTCCCACGCGGTTGATTTTATATCATATTTCCTTCCCTTTACTGTTATTTAGTATTATATCTCTCTTCGCTTCGTTCTAGTCAAAGATAGCTATTTATTTATTGGTTATTTTCCGCCATAAAACCGTCCTTCTTCTCTTATCGAACCACTATTATTTCAATTTTATGAGTCATGATTGCTTAATAGTTCACCTTCTCGAATGAAATGAGTATATAAAAGTGCGATGAAAAAATTTTATTTGCATTCAAATCATATTAAAATGTGTTAGTCGAATTTTTTGGTACTTGTGACTCTATGATGTAGTTTTTCTCAAAATAACGACGTTATTTCTTTTTTCTTTCTCTGCTTTGCTTATCTCTGATAAACACATTTTTGTTCTCTCGTTTTTCTTTTGCATATTTTTTCTTCTTGTAGACATACGTTTTCGTTTTTATTACGCACGTAATTTTCTCATCGATAAATATCAGCCGTTTTAAACAATCGACTTTACTTATTTAAAGTACAGTGTGATTTGTGTGTGCGTAGTCGAAGGCGGAGATTAATTTCATTGGTATTTTCAATTCACCCGAAAATATTGTCCAAAGCTAGCTTCGAAGGAAAAGGCTGGGTCGCTTCTACTAAGGTAAAAAAAATGAATTTTAAATAAAATACATAACAAAAAAAAACTCTTTTCATATAGGGCCTTCCTTCCGAAATTATCTTATATTCGGTATACAACTTCGTGTCATCGTATTTGCCTGAATCTCCTTGGACACCTGGTCCACTTCGTTAGCACTCGCCACATCAGTTAACTCGCTGAACAAGTCCCTTTCTTCGCGTTTGTATGTTGAAAAGAAAAACGAAAAATTTTGAAATTTCTTTTCTAACGAGGCGTTTTTGTTTTTCTCTTCAAGTGATTCGACACTTCGTATTCAATCCAATCAGTACTCCCGACACTCGAATTTAAATCTCTCAGACAATACAAAACAAAAATGCATTTGATCAAAGATAGTTCTATTATTGTTACTAAAACAACTCATACAGCTGAAGAATTTATTCGAAAAAAGATCGAATTACTCGTAAATCGAAAAATTGAAGGATATATTAATACTTTTTTCCTCTCTCTCTCTTTCTCTCTGTTCAATAGAAAGATGAAGTTGAACCATTCTATGCTGTTGATCTCGAAGATATTTGCAACAAACATATTCGTTGGCTTACATCGATGCCTCGTGTCACACCACATTACGGTACGCTTGATTGACTTTCACTCGATTAATCGCAAACGATCGCGTGTATTTTTCTTCTTTCGTTTTCTAGCGGTTAAATGTAATGATGACATAAATATAATCAAATTGCTTGCCTATCTTGGTGCTGGTTTTGATTGTGCAAGCAAAGTATGAATTGATTAAAGAATTCCTTTCGAATAAGACCTTGTTTTTTGTTTTTGTCTAGGGAGAAATTGAAAAAGTCATGAATGTTGGTGTTTCAGGTTTGTTAACAGAGAAAATTTAATTTACAGACGCTAAAAATAACTTGAAAATATTTTCATTTTATTATTCAGCTGATCGAATTATCTATGCTAATCCATGCAAACAATCGTCCTACATTCGTTATGCACAAGAAGTCGGCGTTGATGTCATGACATTCGATAACGAACAAGAATTACTCAAAATAAAACAACTTCATCCACATGCCAAACTTGTCTTACGTATTATCACGGATGATTCGAATGCTGTTTGTCGTTTCTCAATGAAATTCGGTGCCGATATGCATACAGCACGAAAATTAGTCGAGAAAGCACAAGAACTCGACATGGATATCATTGGCGTTAGTTTCCATTGCGGTAGTGGACAAATGACGAGCAAAGCTTTTGTTGATGCCATTCAAAATGCTCGAGCAATCATGAATTACGGCAATAAATTAGGCTTTACAATGAATCTTCTTGATCTTGGCGGTGGTTTTCCTGGTAATACGGGCACCGAAGATTATTTTGCTGAAATAGCAGCTGCGATTAATCGAACGATCGATGAACATTTTCCCGAAGATGAAAACGTTCGTATTATTGCTGAACCAGGCCGATACTACGTTGCGTCTGCTTATACATTGGCAACGAATGTTATTGCATCACGAGAAATGATCGATGCAGGTTAGTTTCATTTTCGGATTATTCAACAACAAACTAAGATTTTTCGTTTTTCAGAAACAGGAAAATCGAAATATATGTATTATATTAACGATGGTGTTTATGGTTCATTTAATTGTATTCTCTATGATCACTATGTAGCTGATCCATCTTTCTTTCCTAAGGTTTGAAAATCTTAGAAATAAGTTTCGATTTTTGTTGTAAAATCTATGTTAATATATAGAATGAATCCAAGGAGAAACATACATCATCAATCTGGGGTCCAACCTGCGATGGTCTTGATTGCATTAGTGCATCGATTGAAATTCCAAAATTAGAAATTGGCGACTGGATCTACTGGAAAAACATGGGCGCCTATACAATTTCAGCAGCCGTTCAATTCAACGGTCTTCCATTTGGTAAACCACTTTATTTTATGTCGAAACAATTTTGGTAAGTTTAAATGAAAATCATAGTTGAATTGTTTCGGATGATAACATAACGAGTGACCTATGTTCGAATCTGATTGGCGGTGATGATGATTATTCCTGCGCAGTTTCCACTCGAATTTCTCACATGTGAGGCCAGTCATTTGTAACAAAATGAAGCCTTCTTTGGAAGTCTGAGCCAATCATTTTTGAATTCGTTTTTTGTTTTGGTTTCTCAATTCCTCATGTTCGTTGTTTGATTTTAGGACGACAGTTAAAGCAGCATTTCAAACTGTTCCACGTCGATTTCAACTTGATACATCAATCATCCGTCTTAATTCAGGTGATTGTTCGAATGAAGTTGAGGATGATATGTTGCCATGGTTGCCTGAAGATTTTGCTGAAGAAACAACAATCGTTACGATTCAATAATTATCAAGAAAAGAAAATGGTTTTTTCTTCATTCTTTTGATCTTTTGCTCTCTCTCTCTCTCTATACTGATTGGAATGAATACGAAGTGTCGAATTCGTCCTCGTCTTTCTCTACTTCCCGTTCCTCCTATTATTTTATTCAAACACTAAAAAAAAGGGTTCTCGTTGTTCGTTTTCATTACTTCTTTTCTTCCTCTGGGATGTTCTCTTTTCTTCGTTTGCATTCATTTATCTTAAAGCATGTTATATTCATTTTTTTTGCTCGTTTCATACATCGAAAGTAATCATGCTCCGATGTGTTTATTTCTCTTCATCTATCTATTTTGTTTCGTTTGTTTTTCAAGGTATTTTTTTTTCTTTTTCTTTATCATATCCGCAATAAAAAATAAGAAAAAAAACATACACAATACATAATATCTATTTTAAATGACATACGCGCACGTAGCCAGTAAAATAAACTTGAATATGATAAAATAGTGATGATTGTATGTATGCTAATCTATTACGAATGGGACATATTTGTACACCCGGGTGTTTAGTCTACATGTGAATGGGTGATTTTTTGTGCATCATGCGAACGAATTTAGAGTACGATACAGATGAACACTGACCTCTTTTTTTCTTCTACTTGTTCTCTTTTTAATGGAGGTATAACCAAGAATAACAAAAAGAATTATGGCAGAATTGAGAAGAATTCATTTAACGTCAAGTATAACGAAGCGATGAGTGATGACGATGAAGTAGGGATTAGATTTATATTGAATTTTGCAAAAAAAAAACAACAACAAAAAATTTATTTAGCCGCATGTTGTTCAAGATCAACCGTATGATGAATCGGAAGATGTAATCGATGGTGAAGATGTGCCAAGTATTTACACGTCGCAACCAAGTGCTCGCCGAGCGCCAGGTTTGTATTTCGATATAGGAAATGATTTCGAAATTCGAAATTGACAGTCTAGGTTCACCAAGAGGTGGTCTTAAGCACTCGAAACTTTTATCGATACCAGGTTTTTCTTGTTAGATATTGTATCAATCGTAATAGTTATGCTTTTACTTTTTGAATATTGTTTCGTGAAAACGTATTGAATATAAACAAAATCTAAGACATAGGCTTTGCTTAGATAGTTCCGATTTGAATCTTTTAGCACCGGACACTGGCGCTCCGAAATTTAATCGTGAACAACCGATTCATCATCGTCATCAGCAGCAAGAACCAGATGATAGTCCAGAGCCTAGTCCTCGAGTATGATTATTCATCGTTGTTATTATTATTATTGTTTGATTTTCTATTCTGTGAATATTAGGGCGATGATAATGATGATACACAAGGTGATTCACAATCGGATCCACCGTCATCTCAAATATTAAATGGTACTGGAGGTCAAAAGGAATACAAAGCATCGGATTCCAATGCTTACGATCCGAAAATGTATCGAGATTTACCAGTTACAGCTGAAATTAAAGATTTATTTAAATACATTGACAAGTATGTGTTTTTTCTCTCTTTCTCTCTCGTTTTATTTTAATCATCGAATTTCTTAGATTTCAACCGCAAGATATCGTTCTCGAAACGAAATTAAAACCATTTATACCTGAATATGTTCCAGCTATTGGTGATATCGATGCATTTCTTAAAGTTCCACGACCTGATGGCAAAGAAGATAGTCTCGGTTTGACTGTTCTCGATGAACCATCTGCCAAACAAAGTGATCCACATGTTCTGAACTTACAAATGAGATACACATCCAAACAACCGATAGCAGCAGCTTTGCCATCTGTATTTTAAACTTTCTGAGATTGAAAATCGAAGATTTCATTTTTGAATTTGTAGAATGTTCGAAGTGTAACAAATGCAGATAAAAATCCCAAGGCTATCGAAGAATGGGTTCATAATATCAGTAAATTACAAAAAGCTAAGACAGTCGATACGGTTCAATATCGAAAGTAAAATTTATTTTCGAATTTCATTGAAAAACACTAAAATCTTCTCTCATCGATCTAGGCCAATGCCAGATGTAGATAGTCTTATGCAAGAATGGCCAACACAATTCGAAGAACTTTTAAAAGAGGTTTCACATTTGTCATTGATTCTTTCGATTAACTATTATCGTCTCCTTCTTCTAGACATCGGCACCACCTGCTGATCTCGATGTTGATCTAGCAACCTACACCGATATTGCTTGTTGTATGTATTTAACATTTCAAAAGAATGTCGAATTTGAAATCGCTTTTTTTGTCTTAGCACTTCTTGATATTCCTGTCTACGAATCTCGAATACAATCTTTACATGCTTTGTTTTCAGTTTATCTTGGCTTTAAAAACTCTGAAGTATGAAACAAGAAACTGAATTTCAATCATTGAATATAGGTTATGTTCGGTTTTTGTTTTTAGCATTTCAAAGCTATGATGAATGTCTCTGAACCGATGCATCGCGGAGAAAATAATACTGAACCAGATCGAATGGTTATTGACTAACAACAATTGTCTGTCTCTATCTCTCTCTGTTGTTGTTTTCATTCTGTTTAATAAACCTGATTACCATCAAATGAAACAAAAAAAAACGTTCGTTATTTTATTCTTGAACACATTTCAATGTTAATAATTTGAAAGTGTTAAATGCACTTGTATAGAAATGAGAAATTAAAATTGAAAATTCTCACCTATGATTACAAGGTTAGATGATTGACTAGTGACCTCTGTTGCTTCCGAGTTGATAAATATAATTTGGAGAAAAAAGTCTTCTGAACAAGAATCTGTTTTTTTGAAATCAACGAAAAAACGATCGAGAAAAAACAAGATTTTCAAAATAATTCTTTCTCGAAAAAGAAACAAAAAAAATTCTTGATCCAATTAATACCGATCTTATATCAAATCCATCCTTGGATAATGAAAACTTCTTTTCTCGATGTTTAACACATCTTTGTTTTTATTCTGGGAGTTAAATCTTCGATGAAATTCATTTCATTTAATTTTCATTTTTAGACGTGTATATTCGTGTACATTTGTCCATTTATTTCCGTCCTTTAGTTCAAATTTTTCTTTCGTTTTTTTTTCTTGCTGTGATTCATTGTCTACAAACCATCATGCTCTTATTAATTAAAGCCAAGTTTTGTTTATCGACTATTAACATAAATCTTAATCAAGGTAAGAATCATATTCATCTTCGATTTGGCTTTTTTTTTGTTCGTCATTTCGTTTTATGTTAAATATCATTTTTATATTCGATTGTTCTATACCTCCTTGCCTATGACCCACAGAAAAGAAGGAGAAAAAACTTTTCGAAAGAATACAAAAAAAAGAAGAAGAAGAAGAAAGAAAACGACGGCAGCCTGTATAATCGATGAGAGAGGGGGGAAAAGAAAGAACATTCGATTTTTTTTTCTTCTCCGCAGTTTTATGTAATATTGAACGTGTGTGTATATATGTTTGAATATTTAACAAGAGGAATCACACGATGAACAAGTAGTCATTCGTTCTTTCTTTCTCTTCTTCTTCTATTTAGATTGTATGGCATCGATCGAATGAAGAATAGAAGAGAGGTGATACAATAAAACCATATTAGATTTTCTTTTTTCATTTTTTCGAACGAACAAAAAAAACTACCAACAACAACGTTCAATCGTTCTTCTTGATCTTTTTTCAATGAATTCCACTCCGTCCCGTCCAAATCCGACATCAACATCAACCACAACCAGTCGTTCAACACGCTCGACAACACTCGGCTCACATTATCAAATCGGCCGAGTCTTAGGCTCAGGCAATTTCGGTGAAATACATCTTGGTCGAAATACTGAAACCCACGAACATGTTGCTATTAAACTCGAACAAACATCGACTCGTACGCCACAATTAGCACATGAGTATCGATTCTATTCGATCTTAGGCAAACACGATGGCGTACCGAAAGTGTATTTCTACGGTCAAGCTGGACCGTGCAATGCACTTGTCATGGAACTACTTGGACCGTCGTTAGAGGATTTATTTGATTTATGTTCGCGACGATTTTCTTTGAAAACTGTTCTGATGATTGCATTGCAATTGTTGGATCGAATTGAATATGTTCATTCAAGAAATTTAATCTATCGAGAGTAAAAACAGACGTTATTTTGCAAATGAAATTAGTTTCATTTGTTGTTGTTGTTTTAGTATTAAACCAGAGAATTTTCTAATTGGACGAGGAAGTACAAATCGACAACATATTATTCATATTGTGGACTTCGGTTTGGCGAAAGAATATCGAACTATCGATGGAACACATATTCCCTATCGAGAAAATAAGAGTTTAACTGGAACAGCGAGATATATGTCATTAAATACACATCTAGGTCAGTTGATTCAGTACGTTATGTTGTCTTTTGTTTACATTCGATTTCAAGGTCGAGAACAAAGTCGTCGTGATGACCTCGAAGCATTAGGTTATATGTTTATGTATTTTCTTCGTGGAAGTTTACCGGTATGAAGATATTTGAAAATCATTTTTGATTTTGAATGTTTTTGCGTTATTCTAGTGGCAAGGTTTAAAAGCCGATACATTGAAAGAACGTTATCAAAAAATAGGTGATACGAAACGATTTACAACAAATGAAACCTTATGCGAAGGATATCCTCGACAGTTTTTAATCTACATGAGAACTGTTCGTCAATTGGAGTTCTCTCAAGATCCTGATGTAGGTTTTTATATTCATTCATTCGTTTGATAAATTTGTATTTTTTTGTATCTTTAAAGTACGATGGTTTACGTCGATTATTTCATAATGCTTTAAATGAAAATAATCTTGTAAATGATGGTGATTTCGATTGGGTAAGACGTTTACAAGAACATCGTTTAAATCGTAGTAAAACAGCTACTAATAACAATCATAATACAACAACAACAACTCAACCAACAACAACCGGTGTTCTAACAAATACAAATAAAATTTCGAATACAAATCCGTCAACACCAATTATTCAGACGCCTGCTTCACGAACAATGAATTTTCATAGTACTACGACGAATAATAACAACAATTATTCCGATTCACGTCAACGTTCGCTAAACAATCAAAAAACTCCTTCATCACAACAGTTGCCATTAACAACAAATCGTTCAACGAATCCAACAACAGCCACGTTAAATGGCGGTTCGAAAACGACACTTTCAATGGCAAGTACGAACAAAATCTCGACGACAATCGCCTCGTCATCGTCTCGTCCATCAACTGAAAATCATCGGCCCGATCCGCCGCCAACTAAACGTCGTGGTTTAATTCCAGCACCGCCGCCTCTACCCTACTATTCCTATCATCATACTCATCAACAACAACACTCAGCTCATGTAAATAATTCGAATAATATTCACATGATAAAAGATCATCAAACGTTAAGTCTTCAACCGCCATCGGAACCGACGTGTTGCTTTTTCAAACGAAAAGCTAAACGTGCTCTGCAAATAACGGCGACGACGCCAAGAAAAACTTAGTGATACTTAGCATCATCAGCATCAACTTGTTGTTCGTTTCTCTAGCGTGTTTTCTGATGATTTCAAATGAAAAGTTAATCTCAATATGTGAAAAAAGAAAAATAATAATAATAATAATAATAAAATTCAATCAAGAAGAAAGGAAAAATCTGCAGTGGACGTCAGATAATTTTCAATTTGGAATATTTATACTTTCGTTTTTGCTTCTGCTACTACTACTGCTGCTGCTGCTGCTGCTGTTTCATTCCTGCCTAGCGCTTTCATTCATTTCTCACTCAAACAAAAACCAACAGAAATTTTTTGTTTTCTTTTTCTATCCTTCTGATTTCCCTGTTTTTCTTTGCTATCACATTATCTCTATTAGTTCAATCACACTTCATTTTTCTGACCAACAGTGTACTCTTTTCTTTTGTCATTTTGATTTTTGTTGTTTTTCTTTCTGTTCTTGTTTTCTTGCAATATGAATACATTTTTTTCCCTTTTTTTTTTGTTCTGTTTCTTTCTCTTAATCATTGAAGAATTAATAATAAATAACCTGTTAATTTATGGTTATATTTCAGACGATAAACAAAAACCACACAACGAGTTTTTAGTGATGTCATCAGCACAGAATACAACGACGGCAGCAGCATCATCGAGTGATGCCACACCGGCTTTTCAATTGAACCAAAAGAAATTAAAAGAACTTGCAGAAAATGCAAACGCAATTAAAATCGGTGGCAAAGTTAGTTGTGACTCGAACGAATCAGTGAACAAGTTCAATTTGTTCGTTTTCTATCTGCGTAGGGTACAGCTCGTCGAAAGAAGAAAATCATTCATCGTCCAGCTAACGCAGATGATAAAAAACTACAAAGTTCATTGAAAAAACTTGCAGCAAATAATATTCAAGGAATAGAAGAGGTTGATTTCTTTTTTTCTTTTTACAAATAACGAAGAAAAAGCCTCGCTAAATTTTCGTGTTCTTTTCGTTGATCATAGGTTAATATGTTTAAAGATAGTGGTGAAGTTATTCATTTTACTAATCCAAAAGTTCAAGCTTCACTTGGCTCAAATACGTTTGCGATTAGTGGCCCATCAAGTACAAAAAGTAAATTTATTTTTCTTCGAATACAATAAATCGTTGGAAATTCTTCGTTTAGCTCTTCAAGAAATGTTACCAACAATCATGTCACAAATGGGCATCAGTACAGATGCTGCTGGTTTAACCGGAGAAGCAGGTCAACATAGTGCAACCGGTGATCAAACACAAGGCGGTGATGATGAAGTACCTGGTAAGATAAATGAACTCATCGTTTTCTGTTCGATAAATTCTGTAAATTTCGTAGATCTTGTGGAAAATTTTGACGATGCTTCAAATTCAAAATGAACCTGTCATCAATGAAGAACATTTGCAAAATTTAACAGTTGTTTTTCTATTCTTTGTTTGTTTTTTTTGCTAAAGAAGACACTCAAAATAAAAGAAAGATAAAAATCCCCTTCGAAAAACATGCATATCGAATAATCAAATCGAAATTTTATTCACTGAACTTCATTTTAAATTCAATCAATCGCTTTCTTTTCATATTTATAATGAAGAAAAAGAAAAATCTTATGTAATTCGAGCTACTGATATACTTTAGAAATCAAATAAATGTCAATTCTTTCTTTTTTCGACGAAATACTCCCAGTGAAAGAACGGATAAAGAACGACGAAGAACATTGGATAAAAAGAAAACTACAAGTAATAATTATGGATGATAGACGGATTTTTTTTTGGATTTACAAATACGCTTTATGCGTATGGTTACTTTTGTAGACGAATGATGAGCTTTTTTGTACGTGGGTAAACATTTTTTTTTCATCCTCTATTTGAAGAGCCCTTTTTCATAACGAGGCATTTTGCCATAGTCAATGTATTTAAAGTATCGGTAGGATATCCAAATGAAAGCAAAGGAAAAAAGGAACCAAATACGAATCAAGGTCTTTCTGTTTTCTTTTCTAGAAATAAAAATAGCAGCTAATGCGACATATTGGCCAAATTGTTTTCTTATTTCTATGTTTTTCTTATGTATCATGTGAATTTCATCGAAAATATTCGTCGAATCGAACGAGTAACTCATCGTCAAGATCGATCTATGAATTGGTGAAATTACGACAGAACGTCGCTCGATTAGCAAAATCACATCGAAATAATCAAACACATAGAGTTAGTTTCTTTTCGGACGAAGCACATACAATTCAATCAAAAACCTATCAATCTGAAGATCTTCGACAGCAATTTTTTATGGAACCTTTGAAAGCCTCAATTGTTGTATGTGTAATTGTGATAGCGACGATGGGATTAATCGTTGGTATTTGTATATTATTTCGTTATCTATGTTACAATGAGAATTATCGACAATGTCTGGTGGAAAGTGCAACAGAACGAATTCCGAAAATTGAATCATCACGTTATACATACGAATTTCGAGATTCAAGAAATTTCGAACGTAAGCATCGAGAAAGGCGAACGCGAGTGTAAATATTTACAACGTATGAAGACCTTTGCAATGAGGTAGCTTCGTCTTTCGACAGAAATCATTTATATTTACCTGTTATTTTTTTATTTTTTATTCATGAAAAAAAATACATAATTTTTGGTTTTGCCTACTAACTATACCGTTCGATTGTTCGATTAATCCATCGGAGGTAACGTGAAACACGTGTATAAACTCCGTAGGTTCCATGTCGAGCACATTCGACACCCCATGAAACGATACCATTCAAGATCGGTTCGTTATTCTCATAACAAGCTAATGGACCACCGGAATCTCCATTACATGCGTCACTACCACCATGCCAATACCCAGCACAGATGTGAAAATCTTTGATACGCTTCGGTCGATGTCCACGAGCACTGAAACAATATTCAATTTAACCCAAAAAAAGAACCAAAAGAAATTTTTCGATACCACTGATCTCGTCCAACGATTGGTACATTTAAATATTTGAGAACATGGCTTTGACGCGTATCTTTAATAATCCCAAAGCCTGATACGATACATTGTTGTTTATTTTCGAGAAGAGTTTTATCATTAATTGGATCAGGTAAACGAATAGGTTTGATACGATTTGTATATCGAACAGGATTTTGTAATTTTAATAAAACTAAATCATGATCATTTCGAGTTATATTTCCATTACTTGGATCACCCCTACATATAATCATTCAAATAAACAAAGATCAACTGTAAACAATCAACGATACCATGGATCGTATCTTGGAAATGGATAATATGCAGCAATACGAGAGATTTGAATATGTTGAGGATCTGCTCGATCGAGATATGTTATGCCCATGATAGCATAGAAATGTTGAGTAGACGCAAAACTATACAAATATTTGTAGATGAATGAATGAATTGATATGAAATCGAAATAGTTACTATTTCAGACAATGTGCTGCACTTAAAATCCATTTTTCATGAATGAGAGCTCCGCCACAAAAATGATCTCCATTATTATTAATCGATACTTGATAGGGAAACTAAATGAATCGAAAATAAAATAAATGCACAGATGATTTCAATCACAATCACTTGTCCCGGTTGAGCAAGATGACCTCGTATAATTCGACGAAATCTTTTCAATAGAAATTCATTTTCATTCTTCGTATTACCATAAACAACATGAACAATCAAAACTATCAAATAAAACCTGATTCGTAATTGTTTCATTTGTTTTGTTTTTCTTTATTTACTTTCATTGTGCTTTTATTTATACATCGATAATAAATGATCGAATTACAAAGACCTTGTACTGAAGAGATTAGACTACAGCTTTGTTTTTCGTTTCTTTTTCACAGAGCGCAAACAACGAGAATAAGAACTAATTCTTATCGTTTAAATGTCAAAATAGTTTCACTACAAAATCGGATACCAGACGATTTATTACTTCGCTTTCATTGAAATCCGATAAAATGTTATGCGAAAAGTAAAATATTTCAAAAAGAAATAAAAGAAAGAAAGAGAGAAAAAAGACATATACCACAAGCTCTTAGTTTCTTTTTCAAAGTGCACGCGGTCAATTTTTTTCTATTATTTTCATCAGAACGGAAGGAGAAGAAAAAAGAACGAGAGAGAGAGAGAGAATACGATGTAATTTTATGTATGTCTCTACGAACATGTATGCAATAAAAGAAAAGAAAAAAAGAAACTTGTCATCGTTTACTTTTTTTTGCACCGACAAAAAGCAATGAATGATGGAGAAATTGTGCAACTTCTACCACTAAATTCGCCTATACATATGATCGACGATGATGATAATATCGGTGAAATAAGACCATTGATAGATCAAACTCAATCATCATCGAAACCACCTACTGTATGGACAACTACGTTACTTAGTGAAGTAAGATTTCGTTGCTATGATTGACTGCAATCAGCATGAATAAATGTGATTATTGTTTTTAGATATGTCGCAATGGAAATATTAAACTTTTGCGTGAATTTGCTGAATATAGTCTGCAGACTCTTTCTTGTGGAGCACATGCAACTAAAATAGTCGATCGATTGGAGATCGAAACTGGTCTTTCACCACTTCATCATGCTGCTCGACATCAACAGTTAGAAATTTGTCTCATCCTATTATCATCGATCGATTTAAAGTAAATAAAAACTTTCATTTTTTGAAATTTTTATTTGACAATGCATATACAGATTAGGTGTGAACATCAAAGATGCAAACGGACGAACGCCTATGCATTCAGCATTTCGTTCTTCGAATACAGTTCGTAGTAAAAAATTGAATGAAGACGAAATTTTCAATATCGACAGTGATTTCGGAGACAAAGTAAATCTCTTAATCATTTTCTTCGACAATCTAAACGTGTTTTTAAATTAGATTCAAAGTCCACAAGCTTGGAGAGACGAATATACAACAAAAATTCTTTCGTGTGATCATCCATTAATCTATTTATTCGCTCGACTCTACGGAGATACTAATGCCAGCGATAAATTTAATTTAACACCACTGCATTATGCTGTTGCTCAAAACAATCTCGGTGGTGTTAAACAATTGTTAGCATTGAATGCACGACTCGAAGTAAAACTGAAACGAAAAGAAATCGGTTTTTTTTCTAATCAATTAAATTTTTAACTAGGCACAAGATCGTCAAGGCATTCGTGCTTTGCATTTAGCTTGTAAAGAAGGTTGTATTTCGATTGTTAAATATTTAATTGATCAAGGTGCACAAATCGATCCAATCGATGATGATCAATGGACACCATTGCATTACGCATGTTCGAAAGGACATTTGGACATAATTGAATTGTTTTATTTAAATGATAGTCAAGATTTTTCTCGAATGGTTTCAATGACAACAAGGACTCAGGCGACGTGTTTGCATTTAGCTGTTCAACATGGTGATTTCGCACCAGTTGAATTTATTCTCAATCGAATATCGAATGATCTCGGAAAAAAATTGATCAATCAATTGGAACAAGTCTTTGGAACAACGTTGCATATTGCTGGTAGAATATCTTTCGAAATGAATTGAGTCGATGATTTGTTTTTTTTTCATTTAGCTAAATTTTGTAATAGTGAAGTAATGGAATTTCTCTTTCGTAAAGGTGGTGATCCATTCATTGTCAATTCGAAAGGTCAAACGTCACTTCATGTTGCTTGTGAATTCAGTCGTTTATCGATTGTAAAACAACTTTTATCATCTACGGATAGAACTTTTCTTGAAATCAAAGATAATCGCGGTCAAACAGCTCTTTTCTTCGCAACAAATGTCGACATACTCGATCAATTAATCCTTGCAAATGCAGATATTTCAAGTCTCAGTAGAAGTAATATGAACGTTCTTATGCATGCCGTTTCAAAACAACGAATATCCATTGTCGAACATCTCTTATTCGTTATCAATAATCAATCGATTGACATCTTAAATCAAGTCGCACGACGAAAGAATCGTTCTGTATTTCTTCTAGCTGTTGAAACAGGTTCCGTTCAACTCTGTTCATCACTTCTATCCTATCCCAATATTCGCTGGGACACAGTTGATAAACAGCGTTTCAATGCATTTCATATCGCAGCTCAAAAAGGTCATCACGAATTAATTCAACATCTCTGTGAATACATACGTCAACTCGGAAGATATTCAAATAGTGCAAGTGATACCGATCAAAATAATGTCTCTCAACCAACACCAACTCTTCGTTCCTATCTCGATGCACAAGATGACGATGGCAAAACGCCGTTACATCTTGCTGCTGAAAATGGTCGTCATTTGTCCGTCGAAGTTCTACTTCGAAATGGTGCCGATGCTCTTCTTACGAATGATCTCGGTCAATTGCCACTTCATAGTGCTATTCAAAATTCTCATACGCAATGTGTTGATCTTCTATTGAAAAATTCATTGATAAATCTTGCTGATTTTCAATCGGTTCTCGCACGACGACAATCACCATTGATAACAGCTTGTCAAAATGGTTTTCTTGATATTGTTCGTTTGTTAATTTCGAAAAAAATTGGACTCGATCTCAACAATGACAATAATGAAAATCCTCTTGAAATTGCGATTCAATATCGACGAATTCCAATTGTTTTTGAATTATTAGATCATTCCTATCGTGATACGTGGCTTATGTCTACACGACGGCAAGGGTCACATCAAACACCTTTGAGAGATATGATTCGTTATTTACCCGAATGTGCTCGATACGCATTCGATAAATTTCTTGTTCAAACAAATGAAATCGATGAAAATGGAAATACGTTCGAACGGATTACATACAATTATAAATATATCGATGATTATTTTGTGTAAGTTATAGAAATTTTCTCATGTTCATTCATTCATTTCGGTTTTTTTTAAAGAAACAATACAAACGAAGTCTATGCTAAAACAAATCGCGAACTTTACCGTAATCATCCGTTTATCATAGCACTTGATGCTAATCATCATACTCTACTCGATCATCCATTTGCACGACAATTAATCAAACGAAAATGGAACTTATATTGGCCATATTTCTATTTGAATATTATCTTAGTTGTACTTCTTTTATTTCTTGTTACATCCAATATTCTTGTTTTATTAATAACAAACAATTTGAAATCATCACAAACAGACATTCGTATATCATCGAAAATCATTCATGTAACGATTGTTATCGTAGCTGGATTGAATCTATTGAAAATCCTACTCGAAATTCTTCTCTATCGTGGTCTACGCGTTCCATTTGTGCAACTATTGGGATTTGTTGCTGATTTAACATCAATTATCGCTTTTCTACCTTATAAAAACACTCAACATATTCACATTTGGCAATGGCAATTAGCTGCACTGACAGTACTTTTTCAATGGTTAAACATAGCTTTTATTCTACGTTCAGTTCCATTCATTGGCAAATGTATTGTTCTATTTCAATCGATACTTATCAATATGCTTTCATTGATGTTCGTTATTCTACCATTATTTATTGCATTTAGTCTTGCAACAAGCATGATCTTTCATAATCATACATCATTTCTAACTCCAATAGATTCATTTCATAAATTACTTGCAATGAATATTGGAGAATTCGATTATGAAACATTATTTTTCTCGAAACCAACATATCCAATAGCATCATTTCTATTCATACCGTTCGTTGCTATAATGACGATTGCTTTTATGAATCTTCTATTAGGTTTAACTGTTGGCGATATAAAAAAAGCTATGGATCATGCTCGATCGAAAGCTAGTAAATGAGATTGATTTTAGTTTTTAAAATTCTTGTTATTTCATTTAGAATCGTATCATATTCGTGAATTGATTTACATCGAAACAACATTACCTACTCGATCTCAATTGAGAAAAAATATAATTGATGAAGAAATTATCAAATATGATCCGAAGGATTTGATCTCAATGAAATCAGAAGAAGAAGAAGAAGAGGAAGAAGAGGAAAATGAAGAGTTAATCAATAATCAACAAAATTCTCAGTCAAAAAAACTTCTTGATATACTCAATATGTTATGTACGCAAGCTACACAAGTGTTAGATAAAGAAAATTCCTATGAACAAATACTGACGCAATTCTTTCAAATTCCTGAAACGCAAACATTAACTACAGACTAAAGACATTGTTTTTACGCTCTGTGTCGTAACAAACGTTTACTTTATTAAAATAAACATAATTTCGAAAATCATTTGTTTTGTTCATTGGTTTACATGAATAGATTCATTTTCTCCGAATATTCAATGTTAAACGGCTAGTAATACAAAAAAAACACTCAACAATAACCTTGCAGGTTAAGCATTTTCAAGATCACCTTTTTTACGTTTTCTAGTGGATTAAGTGATCGACGATAGATGATTTTTTATCTTTAATAGCGCGTATTTATTACAGGATTCATCAGTGTTCTATCGAATATGCCAAATAAACGAAATACCAAAGTGTAAGACGCATATACTCCCTGTAGACAGACTACATTGTTTCTCTCTTTGTTGTAAAAAAAATGTTTACTTTAGTAAAATAAAAGAATGCGAAAGAATTAAATGTACACACATTTTTGTCTTACATTTTGAAAAGCAAACTGCGAAATTGACAAAATTGTTTCAACAATCGTTTGTTTTGTTCATTGATTTACATCAATAGATTTACGTTCCGTGAATATCCTACAGTTACACTCGAATATTTCTCAGTCGTATGATCATCAAATGAAACACATTCGACCGTAAAAATAAATCAACAAATACAAAAATTGTTTATTTATATACAGAATTTATCATTGAACAGAACCCTGTGAATCAATGCGAATAGAAATAATTATTTTTCTTGATTGATCTATCAATTCGAATAAACAAGATGTTCTACGATTTCAGTTTGATTATATTGACGTTTTCTGACAACAACAAAAACAGAAAGAAGAGAAATCATTTTTCCATTCCCCATACGTCACACTTCATAGAAGATTGAAATTTCGAAATATTAACTTTCTTCTTGTTTAAGATGAAGAGAAAAACTATGGAAATAAAGGTGAAGTGAGTAAGTGAAAGAGAGCAACGAATTGAAAAAGATTTTCTTGTTTGCCACCTTTCGTAAATCAACAGAACATGCCTGTCATTTGCTTCTACACTTAAACAATCATCGTACGTTTACTCTTTCCAAGTTAAATTATTAAACGGAAATATCAAAGTTATTTTCTTTGTCAATCAATCATGCGTGTAAGTCAAAACAAAGATGAAAGTTTTCATGAAGATTTATTCGTTTTAATTAATGAGTAACGTCCGCGGTAGTATAGTGGTTAGTATCCCCGCCTGTCACGCGGGAAACCGGGGTTCGATTCCCCGCCGCGGAGTAATTCCTTTTTTTTTCGTCTATATCTGATAAGTACAAAGCTACCGAATTTATCATTATTTTGTCTGATATTCTGATGATTGATTTAGCGAAGAGACTATCAGGATACCAACATATTCGCTAATGTAAATAAATAAATCATCATCATCATCATCGAAGTCAATCACAGATATTATTAATGTAATAGACTGGAAATTAAATGTCTGTTCGATTCGAATCTATCAGCCGGAAGTAATAGGAACTCTTATTTTTTATTGATCAATAAGTTTTCACTGAGTAAATTCGAAATTAGGAACAATATACAATTAAACGACCTTCAATTTGCTTTTTTTCTTTCGACATAAAATTTACATATAGAAATATAATTTTCATTTTGTTATTGTTATTGATTGCATCCGATCATTATAAAACAAGAGTAAAAAAGTGCGCCCGGAGAGAGCGAGAGAGAGAGGGGAAGAGAGAAACTGATGAGAAGTTTGAGGGTCACTTTTCAAGAATTATTACAAACGTTCACTTTGATTTACGATGAATACTCTAACATGGTAAGTACTTTCATTGGTTTTTTTTGTTTCTATTTCCTTAGACAGTGAATGTTAAATAAACATATCATTGAAGTGTTCATGTGTATATTTGATCGATTTCGAAGGATAGATAAATAGTTCATAGCTATAAGTATAGACAAGACAAGAACGTGTTTGTTTTCAAGGATACATTTTAAAAAAAAAATATTTGAATAAAAAAAGACTATCGAGAGATAATAGATATTATCTAAACAATCGACAATTGTCTAAATATCATCAATCAATCAATCAATAAATGAACGATGAAAATCAAATGACGTAAGCTGTATTAAAGATCCGTGAATTTTTGTCTCTCATCAATAATGTTCTTTGACATAGTTGAAGCAAAAGAAAAAACTCGAATGAGTCGATGAACTCATAACTGATCTGATTACATATTAAAGAAGCTTGTTAAATGTATACAAGAATAACTTTTGCTTTCTTTCTTCGAATTCGAACATTTTATTTAAACTCTAAACATGCAATTAGAACTGTTGGATAAAAGAATCAATCGATAATTATAAGCTTATGTAAGCGATTCTCTTTTTTTCTAGTTCCAATGTTTGTTTTTCATCGGTATTTACTATAGTTTATATAAATGTTTATAAATGCTGAAGAAGAAAAAAATTCAATTGAAAAGTTTTCTTTTTTTCATCTCAAATAAATATTTAACTGGAAGAAAAAACAACCTTGTCTAAACTATAATCAACATTCTTGATTTTTACCAAAAAAAAATTTTCACTATGATTTGATTTTAGCCTTGAAGGACAGATTTCTGTCAGGTGATAAATCCCTCACGATTTAATTCGAAAACATATGTTGTTTGTCATATACTTAGATATATGACTACAATCTGATAGTACAAGCGTATTAGACCTTCAATATTTTCGTCGCGTGTGTACAAACGACTAGACATTGACTTCCCCTCTTTCCTTCTTTCTCCTCTTCGCTTATTGCTGAGTTGAATTTTGTTTCTAGGCCAATCGACATCCGCTTTCTACTAGAGAATATATTTCTCCGAACAAAATGGGTGTCTATCAACAGTGTCATCCGAAGAAATATCCATATTCCTCATTATCATCATCATCAACAGCTACGACAACAACAACAACAGCAAATCGTCTTCTAAATTTTTCTATTCCATCAACATCAAGTTTTTTCTACGATAAAAACGATGTTTCCCATTCAAATACAACTACCGAATTGAATCCTCTACGTACAAAAAAATCTCCATTTATGGCATCATCAATTACAGAAAACCATTTTCTCAAAGTTCTTCCATGTATCCGTCGTTTATTTATGTTATTTAATTCAATCTGTCCAAATATCTATCGTATACATTGTTCGGATTCATTGAAAACTCTTCAAGAATTATTATGTTTAATCGAAGAGTATCTTCAGATTGTACCACCATTGACAATTTCACCGAAAGATTTACTATCGAATGATGATTATTTCGATGATTTTCTCGATTGCGTACGAGCTCAACCAAAACAATATTCATTTCCTAAACGATATGCATCATTGATTCAACCGGAAATCCGCTGTTTCGGCCAAGGAATTCATAGTTGCAATCGTCGAAATCAACTCAACGAACGACTTGTTTTCTGTTTTGAGCTGACAACAACATTTTATGATCGATATTTCTATTCTGTTGATGTTATTATCAACGATCCGAAGCAAAATCGCGTATCTAATAATATACAATTGATAAATACATACGACCATGGCTATACGCGATTGTATTCTTGTTCATATAAACCAATGAATCATTCGGGAAACTATCAAATCTCATTTGTTTACAATCATATGCCAATAAACACAGAACCATTTGCTGTTTTCATACGAAATCCTTCTCAAGATAAAGAACTAAATATCCAAGGTAAAACTAATTATTATTTTCATCTATTTTGTTATTCTCCAAGGATTCCTCTCTCTCTCTCTTTCTGATAAAGATTCTCGACAGAAATCTGTTATTTCGAGTACTTTTTTTTCATGATTAATCATTCCTACCGAATGAATACATTATTCTAATAGTTTGCAATTGACATTTTTCTATTATGAATGTAAAATACCGAGAGATACAAATTTTGCTTTTCATTATTTCTCAACATGAATGATGTCTCATCAATAGAACCTCCTCGATTCGAATTGGAAGGTGATGGTTATTCGAAAAAAGTGACCGTTAATTCCATTGCACGATTTCGTCTTCGAACACGATCATCAATTGATCAATTTTCTCTCGAAATTCTCGATCCATATGGACATCCGATTGTTGTACAACGTCGTCAACTCTCATCTGATCTACTCGAATTAACCTATCAACCAATGTCAATTGGTGAACATAAACTATCGGTTTCATTTGATAAAAAACTTCAACAACAATTCGTCATTCATGTTATTCATGATGATACAGATACAGAAATGAAATTGAAAACATTCGGACCTGGTCTCGATCGTGCAATTGTTGGTTTACCAACTGAATTCTATGTTGATCTTAATCAACAAAACATTGCTAATCACAATTCAATACAATTCTCTCTTGAACCATCCTATCAAGCAGAGATTGATTATGAACAACAGATGGCAACTGTTCGTTACATACCATTGAAAGAAGGCGACTGTCCAATACATATTCTTGAATATAATCGAGATATTCCACATTCTCCATTTATTGCACATGTAACTCAAGTACCAATGGGAAATGAGAAACCGAAAATCTTCGTTACCGATCTCACTGAACAGATTATCCTTCATCGACCTATCGAATTTCAAGTAAGAGCTTTCCTTTTCTCATTCATCAACAAATAAAAACATTCATTCTCACAGATTCGAGTTGATCATCCATTCGCTGATCCAACTCATACACTTCACGTTGAAATCATCACTGCTGAAACAAGTCCCAAAATTTCTCTGCAACGTCATGATGCATCGTCTTATACTTGTTCGTTTATTCCGACTAGTCTAGGTCGACACATGATTTCTATTGATTATGCTGGTATAGTCGCCGAAAATAATCCATTTACATGTGAAGTTATTCAAGAAAAAGATATTCAATTAACTGGTCCAGCAATGACAAATCAATGTTTAACATTAAACGAACCGACACATTTTTATTTTAAATTAAAAGATTTTCTTTCCGAATCAACGCTCGAAAATCCTCTTACATACGAAAGTGGTTACAGTTCAAATGAAGAAACATCGACAACAACAAATTCATCAACGGACACGTCTTCTCAACAACAACAACCAAAAGAAAATCTTCTTGATGAATCCAATTATCGTGTAACGATTACTGACAGTCACGGAAATGTTAAATCGAATGTTTCAATTAAAAATCATCAAAATCAAAATACAGACAATGTTCGCGTTGATTTCACACCGGACGAACAAATTCTATACATTAATATTTCTTGTACTTGGTAGTGTTTTTCTTTCTAACAAATAAAATTCATATAGAAAAAGAACAGAACAACATATCTCTCTCTCTCTATCTGTGACACGTTAATTAATCAAAGAGAACATCAACTTGTTCTCTTTCCTCTCGTGTATAGTGAGCTTATCGATATCAAACAATTACATCAATTAATGTTTTTGATAACATGCAATTAATTGATATTGGTTTGTTTTATTGATGTGATTTTATTCAATACTTATATATTCGTAACTCGTCTTTCGAGTTAACCATCAGTTGACAAACTAACAATTCAAAACAAATACATTCTCTACTAAATCAATAAACATGAGGTAAGAATATTTAACTAAATAGAATAAACAATTTGTTTATGTTTTCGTGTTTTTTTTAGCTGTGCTACATTCGAACCACAATCAACTTCAACACCGAAAAAACTTCATTCAACTTTATTAATTCCAAATTTATGTTCAACACCACGACCTGATCATGTCCGTTATTCATTATCCAAATGTGCGCCGTTACCTGTCTTCTCTTCAACACCACAAGAGAAAAAAATTAAAAAATCATTCGCACCCAATATTCATCGATTAATTTATCCAACAGCGATGCCAACTACTCATCCAGTAAAAGTCTGGGTTTTGTAAATCATTTCTTCGCCTGTTCATTTTATTTTTTTTGTTGGTTTTAATTTAATAATAATAAATTATTTATTCTTGAAATTTACTTGTGAATCTATTGGCGCTTTCAGCTGTTTTTTTGAGTGAGATAATGAGGATAGTGGTAATTTTGTGTTTTGTTGAATTTCCATTTGACAGTTTTTCGACGAAACAGAAATTAAATTTAGTTTAAATGTGAAATCTTTGTTTCGGTGCAAACGAGATGGTCCCGTATTTTCTTTTGATAGTTTTCCGTCAGATGAATTATTTCAGTCGACGGTTATCAACTCGACGAAAGGTTGTGAATTAATATTATCAACTATTGACAAACGAGTAATATTTGATTTAAAGGAATTTTATTTACAATGTGACTTGAAGTGGGATCGTGGAAGATATTTGAATGAGATTCCTGTCTTTCGAAGTAATTGTGCAGTGGATGAGAAGCACGATCGATGTGCAAGGCATACGCCAACGAATGTATTGTTTATTACGGATATTGTAACCGAAGCAAAGGAGATGTTAATAAGATAAGAGATATTTGGAATGGGAACTGAAGATATTGAAATTGATGATCGAGAGATGAATCCATATCCTGTATGAGTAGAATAAGAGAAGCTGTTTTGATGATTGTATTTAAATGATAGTATGCCCGGTATAGAACATGTGGTGCTAAAAGTGTATATTTGGTGTTTATGAATAAATTTGATGAATATTTGAAAATGATGTGTAGGTAGGACGTGAATTTTGTTAGAGAATGTTTGTAAAAATTGTATAAAGGTATACATTCGTGAATGAGCCAGATGGTCCAGAAAAGATTTGCAAGTGGCCAAAAGTTTTCTTTAAGCATACATCACAAAGACGAAGTGGATCAGCGACTCCTGCGGGACGTGGCTGGTCTTGGGTATGTTGTATGTATTGAGCTGTGTATTAAAATAGTTCATAAGTTCGTTGTGAATGTTGGAAATAGATTATTATCCAGCGGATACAGAAGATCCAGTCGATTATCGAATGATTGATCCCGCTCTTTTTTTTGTGTTACGTTTTTAAATAAATGTTCGTGTTAAATGCAAAGATTTTTTTCGTTTTCTTATTTGTTCGATTGATTTTGTGTAGGAAAACTGAAATTAAATTTACGTTCAATGTCGAATCATTGTTTCGATGCAAGAAAAATGGGCCTGTTTTTCATTTCACAACTTTCCCATCCGATCAATTATTCAATGAGACTATTTCGAATTCAACACGAGATTGTGATTTAATTTTAATGCCATCATCCGATCGTGTTATACTCGACATCAATTATTTGCTCATACGTTGTTCATTTCATATTTCGTCTTGGGGTGATTATGTTAGTGAAGTAGGATTTTTCAAATCGAATTGTACGAAAAGTGATCGATGTTCAACATCGATGCCGAGAAGCGCAATTGTAGCTCGAGATCCTGAAGAATGGACGAATTCGAGAAGAGAACTTCAAATGTCAATCAATGGACGTGGAACAGAAAATGTATCCATAGGTGATCCTGATCAATATTCATATGCTGTAAGTGAATCAAGATTGTGCATGATTTGGGAATTTGTTTCGTGTTCGAAGTCGCTCGAACATGGTTATAAAACTAATGGAGAAAGAAGATATTATCTGAGTTTTAAAATAGATTATCAACGAAATTTGAGTATGATGTGTCGGTTTGTTGATCGATTTTCATTTGTTGAGGGTGTTGGGAAATGATAAGTATTTTCGAATTTAGCTACAGATATATCAATGATGTGAACAAACATCCTGTTTGTAGCTGGTGGACAATTTTCGTTCCATTTTATCCACAAAAACGTTTTGCATCGACAAATTTCGATGAAGATGGATGGTCATGGTTATGTTGTACGTGTCAATCCTCATTCTCGAATACAGTTTCTTAGTTTTGTATGAATAAAGATTATTATCCAGCGGATATCGAGACTTCGACAGACTACGAAATGATTGATCGAGCGGTAGGTTACATTATCTAGTTTATATACAAATCGGAATTCTAGCTGTCAGATTCGAAAAAACTCATGCCAACAAAACGTCCTCAATTGTGCGTACATTCATTGACTTTATTTTTCTATAAATATACGCATTTTTCAGTACAATTCATACGAACAATTCAAATAAGTCTGCTGAAAAATTAGAAATGACTTCGAATGAAAATAAATCGACATCATCATCTCTGGTCGTCCTTCTAATTATTGTTGCAATTGCCGGTGGAATATTTTGTCTATGTCGAAGTCGATCATCGGACGAATCTTCCGATTCAGATGAAAATCTTGACGATGATATTGACTAGAATCAAATCCCGCGTTAATATCTATTCTTGATAAAATGTTTTTTCTTGTTTTTTTCAATTTAATTCCCTTGAATTTTTGCACACAAACCACTGAGATCAAATTTTTCATTCGAAACGTTCCGACACTTTTTCGTTGCGAAAAAGATGGTCAATTATTATATTTCAACCAATTTCCAACCAATGATGAGCTCATTCAAGCAAATTCTTCTTGTGATTTCATTCTGCCAACACAAGATCAATGTGTTCATCTCGAAATCGAACAATTACGGTTCGGTTGTCGAAATCATGTTGATACAACTCGAGCATGTAATCATTTGGTTTTCAAAACATCGTGTTATGCAGATCGAGCAACGAGTTTACCATTGTTTATGTCGAGAATCTTCACGGAATATAGCCAAGATGATATTGATATGACCCGTGTGGAAGTTAATTTTCTTCTGTCGGAGAGTGTTTATGAAATTGTCGATCCAAAACTGAATACTTGGGTTCAGATGCGTTCATTGGAATTAGATTGGTGTTGTAAAATGAAGACGAAAAATTACTCAATGAATATGAACGAAATTCGAACGAATCAAATTGTTTTCGAAGATAGAGAAAATAACATTTTAAATATGATGTGCGAGTGCGTTGATGGATTATTTTTTGCAAAGATTTTCATATATAAAAGATGTGCTATTTTTTTCTTGATATTCTTATATTGTGAACATGTCATCGACAACGAGTAGAACAAATATTTTACTTTGGCATGAATCAATTCCAGTCAATGATTATTTGTCATGGATTTGTTGTGTGTTTGCTATGATTAATTCGATTTTCTTTTCAATAGAAATTCTCTTTAGATTATTATCCACCGGAAAGTGAAGATCCATTAGATCATAATATAGTTTATAAAGCTGTAAGTTTGATTGATACCCGAAATAAATCAAAATTCACCGTTTTGTTATTAAAAAAAGGTTCAACAGTATGAAAAAGAAAATCCCGATGCACCTCCAATCATGTGTGTTGCATTTCTAAACTTTTAGTTATATAGATTTTGCTTCTTTTTTTGTCTTCAGAAAATTCCGTGCAAGTCTATCAGCAAAAGATTTGTCAAAACATTCACCAGCAAGTCTTGTGGTTTTCTTATTAGTTTTGAGTATTTGTGGATATTTTTGTTGTTGCAAAAGAAAATCGAAAGATAAATCAATGAACAATGATGATCAATCATCTGAAGAATCCGGTTCATCTCGAGAATCATTCGACGACAATTCTTTTGATTAAATCAGTTTTTTTTTCTACATCGCAATATGAAGAAAACAAATGCCGAACGCAAACGTGTGCCGATTTTTTTCACGATTGATCGAGAAGGAACACAAATGTTAGTCGTTGTTTTTTTCTTCCTCCTGTTGGTTTTTTTACTTTACGCGCGCTTCGAGAACATTCGTGAATATTCATCATTTTAAATTCTTTTTCTCTCTCTCTCTGTTGTCAAACTATAAATACTCGTGCAACGAGTCAAAAAGGCCTTCAGATATTTTTCAATCGACAATGAATAGCTTCAATATATTTCGAAACGATCCCTTTTTTTCGGGAATCGATATTCCACATGCATTCGCACTTGAATATCCATCGAATTCCGATGCACGCGATCGTCGTATCTCGAAACGCGAACAACAAAGCAATCGACAACAAGATTTAGATATATTTCAAAATCCATTTGCTCTCATGCAAAATATGATGAATGAAATGCAAACAACTATGAATAGCCATCAATTTCAAGGACAAATCGGTGAAGGCGTTGGATTTAGTTCGGCAACAGTTATGAGTATGGATCGAAGTAATGGCGGTGAACCACGAATATTTCAAGCAACATCAGAAAAACTACATGGTCCCGAAGGTTTCGAACGAACACGAAAAGCAGTTCGAGATACAGGTCGTCATATCGAAAAAATGGAAATTGCACATCGACTTGGTCAACGTGGACATCGAATAACCAAAGAACGTGATCCTAATACAGGACATTTATTAGAAAATCGTGAATTCGATCATATTGACGATGAAAATGAATTCGAACGTGAATGGTTCAATCGAGCGGATAAATTTGGCTTGAAAAATCTTCATGGCAACAGTTTTAACTCATCTGATAACAGATTACTACAGAGTCCACAAGCATTTCAACGACTTCGTTCACAATCGCTTGAACCTCGTCGTTTAGCAATCGAACAAAAAGACCGACGAAAAAAATAGATCTACACTTGTGTATATACAATGTTTTTACTTGAATGAATAAATATTTTCAAGAAAAGGAAGAAAAACTCGCTTTTATTTACTTTTAAGTACGAGTATCACTGCAAAATACGAAAATAAACTAATATATGTATGATGATGATGATTCAATATCTAGTGAATAAACCAAACACTCGAGAAAATCAAATGCAGTTGTTATAGCAAAGAGACAGAAACAAAACGGAAAATGATAACTACTCTAGAGTCGAGTAATTGAACAGTTCTTTCAAGTGGATTTATGCTGAACGAACAGGTTGAACGGCTGTTTTGACTGCTTGAGGTGTAGCAGATCTTTAAATCAAACGGATTAACTCATTCAAAATTAAATCCGATATTTACTTGTATTTGATATATCGTGCCAATTGTACTAATTGTGCACATTCGTTGGCGAAATGACAAGCAAACAAAAGTCGATTTTTTGGTTTTACTTGAAGTGCGAAACGCATAAATAACATCGAATAAAAACATAATGCTAAACGAAAAATCCCACAATCAATGTCAATCTACTAATCAAAATGAATTCGACTAACCAACAGTCATTTTAGGACTGATAATCTCCGGATCTTTCTTCAAATCAGCTACAGCTGCTAATGGTAAACCCCAATTAGCCACTACCAATGAATAGAAGAAAAAAAAACATACATATATCGTTTATCAATAAATAATTCTTACCTGGACCCCAGAAATGCTATTTTATATTAAAAAAACAGAAAAAATAAATTCATTTATCGACAAATCAGATTTTCTAATCTTACCGTGCTACAAAAAAACAAAATATGGAAAATAATTATTTTTAGTTTTAAAAATAAGTTACCTCATCAAATAATCTCGCATTTCCTTGCTTTTCAATTGTGCTAAACCGCGGCTAATTAATGATGCCATCTTTATTCAAGACCAGCTTTTGATAAAATCCGAGATAGAAAAGATCGAGATCTGAATTAAAGATATTGCTTTGTTTTTGAGGAGTCAGAAAATAATAAGAAGAAAAATAATGTCGCAATGCTATTTGCTAGTCTCCGAAACCATCGAGACAGAAATCGAGTGATTTTAAAGCGACACCTATTTAGTAATTTAATACACCTGCGTCCTAGCATCGATGCAGCATTCAATCACGTTTACTCTTGTCTTACGTTCATGAATTCATATAATCGTCATTTTTAATCATTTGAAAATTGAATTATAATTTGTTTATTATCGTTTCATGTTTTTAAATGAAGAAACCAAGAATTATATGTATTCTCAGGTACTCATTAAAACTAAAGAATGTTTCTTATCGATTGATTCATTTTCAATTTACAAATGTTTTCTCTCGTCATTTTGATAGATTGCAATAAAAATAAGAAAAAGAAAAAAGACAAGAAGTAACAAGTATTGCTAGAATAAGTTATTAAATTGCATGTTGTTCGTTTTTTGAACTCCCTCGTGTATTTAATATCTCAAGTTCTCGTATTGTTCGTTTAGATGCTAGATTTTTTGAGTATTAATTCTCGCATCAATATATGAAAGAGACCGAGAACGAGAGAGAGAGAAAGAAATAAAATGAGAACGAAAGAGAGAAGGTCAACATTCATTTCGTTATACACACATATGAGTTCAAGATCACTTGTTTTTTTTCGTAAACGTTTACCAATCTTTGTGCGTATGTAGTCATAGCATAACTTACATACCAAACAAGAGACAGACAGAGAGAGAGAGAGAGAAACCGTTCATTCTCTATTCTTCATTTTTTTTGTACATCTAACAATAGCAAAAAGAGATGAACTCGAAGCACTTATATTCTTCTCTTCTTTCGTAGTATGTATATGCTCATATATACATAAACTTGAACATAACAACGTTGTCGAGGTGGCGGTATTATTGACAATGTCTTGATTGAATCGAAGAGTGCAAATAAAAACAACGACATATTTTACTACTATAGGTATCGTGTATGTTTCATTTCAGTTCGTCGAATTATTATTCTCTAGTTAGTTCAATGATCAATTATTAAAATTCATTTATTTTTCCTTCAGTTTTTGCATAAAACGGAAATCGAATATAAATACTACAAGTAGTTTTTCATTGGGGAAAATAAAAACAAGGGAAACGAACACATATTGTTCACGAAAACTGACATAATCACTGGATACACATTAAATAAGTAATCTGTTCTGCGGATTTTGTTCAGATCATTAGTTTTCTTTCTTAGTTTCTTGTTCTATATTATTTGTTCATACATGACTATCGTAATTGTCAAGGACTTAGCAAGCATGATTGTTGTCGTTGTCATCCTTTTCCTATAATCTGCTTTATCCAACCAAAGAACGGCAAATAAATTGAAAGTTCTCTTTATCATCGTCTTCGTCTTCGTCTTCGTCTTCTTCTGCTTCTTTTTCCTTTTCTTCTTCGTCTTCTGTTTTTCTCCTTCATGTTGTTTTCCGAAAATATAGAACCGGAAGAAAAGGAAGAATTATAGAGAGCAAAAAAATAAGTTGAGAAGAAAAAGATGAAGAAACGAGTTAGAGTAAGAAAAAATCTTGATCGAAAACAAGAATGAAGAGAAAGAAAGATAAAGCAAAAGAATGCACAATACGGTTCATTTAAGTTGAATCAAGTCGACAGGCAGTGCTATTACAGAAAAATAACGTGACTTTGTTAAAAAAAAAGAAAAAACAATTCTCTTCTCTGTTTCTTCTTTTTCCTTTTTGTCTATTTTTTTTTGAGCGAGCAATACAAAAGTTCTCACGCATTATTATTTCCTCCCGTTCTTCGTGAAAAATAAGAGTAAAAAAAATAGCGTCACTACGTCCGTTCGTTCGTGGTAATTGAATGAACGACATATGCATTGGTAGTGAAGATGATGTTGACGTTGGTGCTTGTCTCATAGTTTATTCTTCGTTTTTTTTTCTTCTTCTTCTGTTTCTTCTTATTTTATCGACGTAAAAAATATATTGTTGAATTTTGGTGAACTCGATTACGACAGTTCTTTCTTTTGCTTTGTGTTAGTCGAACCGATTATTTTACAGATTGGAAAGACGATATTCGATCTTTCTTTTGTTTTTTTTTTCGAATATCTGTAAATTGGTCGTGAAAGATCATATTTTAGATTATCTTATTTTAATCTTCTTTCATCCATTTTTAAATTTATCATGGATACAGGAAGTGGTGATAAATCGAATGCAGACAATGATCTATATTTACCTCAAACGGACTCATTTTGGGAGGTAAAAGATAAAAAACAAAACGAACAATTGCATTTTGATTTTTGTTTATCTTTATTTCTCGATTAGATGGGCAAATACAATCGAGTAGTAAAACGATGTGATGATGGCAATAAACTAACAACCGATCTGATGAGTTTAATCAGCGAACGAGCTGAACTCGAGAAAACATTTTCTAAAATGCTTAAAAATTGGTCAAAAAAATGGTCGGATTATGTTGCTAAATGTATGAGAAAAAAAACGACCGATTCTTTGTTGTTATTCTAATTGACTTCCTGTTCTATTCTTTGTTTTTAAAGCACCTGAATTCGGTTCAATAGCAGCTGCGTGGAAAGCAATCATGGGCGAAGCTGATGCGTCCGCTGAAATGCATCAAACCGTTCACGATGAACTACAAAATGAAATCATACCGGCAATAAAATCATGGCAAAAAACTAAATATGTTAAATCAATGATGAGCATTAAACCAACCAAAGATTTCGACGAAGATTTTAAACGCGTTAGTAAATTGTTTTTTTCTGTTGTTGTTTCAACAATTCACAAATTTCTATCTAGGCACAAAAACCATGGGCAAAATTATATGTTAAAGTTGATAAATATAAGCGTGATTATCATACGGCAACTAAAAATCTTAAATTAGCCGAATCACAAGATAATAATCCGAGAGTTGATGGAACTATTCCTCAAGATCAAGTAGCAAAACGAACGAAAGAAAAGAAAATCAAAGTTCAAAGATGTTTTTTTTTATATTTAGCGAGCAAAAGTAGCTGAAAAAGCCGAACGTTTTCGAAAAGAAAAAGAATCAGTCAAAGTCAAATATGCCGAGGCACTTCAAGAACTTAATCGTGCAAACCCAAAATACATGGACGACATGAATGAAGTCAGTAGTTTGATTTATTCATGACAAAAACGAATATCTGCATATTTTCTTCTAGGTCTTCTTGCGTTGCCAAGCATTTGAAAAGGATCGTTTGACAAAATTTCGCGAATTCTTAGGTGCAACTGAGAAATGTCTTGATCTTAGTCAACGTTTACAGTTCGTTTCGAACGCAAACCAAACGATATCAATTCTTTGTTTTCAATTTAGATCACCTATCTTTCAACAATTTTCTCAAACAATTAAAAACAGTGATCCTGATAAAGATCTATCATGGTGGTCGGATACGTATGGTGCCGGAATGAAAATGAATTGGCCAATATTCGAGGTAATTTTCTCTAGACGATCTCTTTCGCTCTTCCTACTTATCGGTGCTTTCTCTTTCATTGATTCTCTGCCTCTCGATGAGTTGCTCTCTCTCTTTTTTTGCTACAATGGTGTCACCCTTACCACTCCTTAGGATGCAACAAATCTAGTTGATTATCAATCATCAAATCGCTTTTCTTATTGTTCTCATGATGTATTCATCGGTTCTAATGTCTATCATCGTCGACAACTAGCACATTTTGTTAGTCAAACAAGTGCCACCGTTGCACATGATACACGTTTATTGGTTGTCGATTCGTATGCAACAATTCGTCGATCGATGCGACGAACTGCTGCTGTTGTAACACGCGTTCGCCGAGTACATATCAAGCGTGATGTAGATGTTCATTCTCCATAGAATTAGATTACTACTAACATAGTTCTGCTTGTCTTTCTCTCTCTCTCTCTCTCTCTCTCGTGCACATTTACTGATAACACAAAAACAAAACAGAAAATTAATCTTATTTTTCCTTCGTATTCATATCTAACTAACAAACATTGACATTAAATTCGTGTTACAACGCATATTATTAATTAGATTTGATATATTTCTTCTTTTCAGGAATATACTGAAGCTCATCGAACATTATCTCGACGTGCTAAAGGTGACATTGAGAAAGAAAATCAAGTCGTTGTTACAGCTATTCGTTCGAATAATAATAATAACAATGGATTAACAAATACTGCATCTGTTGATAATCGGTTGTCAACAAAGTAAGAAAACAACAAAGAGTTTTTCTTCTTTTTCTTCTTTATATTTGACATTTGACGGTAATAATTATTTTTTTCATCTGTCAGTAATGCGGCGTTTAATGAAGAAAATGATTCAACACCTGCTTCGCCCTACATGGGCTATCATCAACCGGCATCAGCACCTGCTGATGCATCACCCGGTTGGGCACCAAGTTCTTGGTCTAATGAGTACGCTCTCGTTGTTGAATATTGTCTTGTACATTCGTGTTTAATAATCTTTTTTTTTTCGTCAGAGAAACAAAACTAAGAATGTCGCATTGTCTTTTCTTTCCTTTTAATCTCATTTATTCTTTAACCAATTCAATTCATGTTTTATTAAAGAGCAATGGGACTCGATTCAGTGACCCATTCGAATCTTAGCTGTTTTTCTCGAGATTAAAATCATAAGACAAAAACTAATTTATTCCATTTTTTAACCGAATCGTTGTTGTTACTTATTTTAGTAGCTATGGAGCAAATAATAACACAAGCAATAATGGATATTCATCAATGCCTAGTTATCCAACAAATCCTATGCAAACCTATCAACAACAACAATCGTATCCGCCAGCAGCTAATCCATTCCATGATGACGAAGATGTGAATACTACCGATTCAGCGCCATCGTCATATCAACAATATCAACAATCGCCTATTTCGGCAGGTAGTTCGCCGTTTGATAGTAGTGCGGGCGTAAGCGTTCGAGCTCTTTATGATTATGATGCACAAGAGAATGATGAATTATCATTTAAACAAGGTAAATTTAATTTGTCAAATAAGAATTAATATTGTTGTCTGTGTGTGTTTAGGTGATGTTTTTACAAAAATAGAAGATGAAGATGATCAAGGTTGGTGTAAAGGACGTCTTGGAGATCGCGTTGGTCTCTATCCAGCAACATATGTCGAATCTATTTAAAGAAAATTCATTTTCAACAACAAAAACAATCTCATTTATTTTCTTTGTCGTAAATTGATTTATTCGTTTCTCTTGCTTATGCACACCTTGTCCATCATTGAACAGTAGTTGAACCCGAATATTCCAAATATTTCACGTACATAATCGTATCCATGCATGTCAATATGTATTTTAAGAACTATTCCCTTGTGGTGTTTATATTTGTGTGTGCCTTTGTTTGATTCCATATGTGTATTTTGCAGCAGTTTTTTTTGTAGTTGACATCGAAAAGAAATCAATATTTGTACAAAATAAGAAGAAAACCCATGTTCCTCATTTTCTTTTTATTTATTGTTATCAAAACAAAAAACATTGTATAGTTATTTTAACCTGTTTTCTTTCTTTCTTTCTTTCTTGTCGTTGGCTAGCATGTATAATATATGCTTTTTTCCTAGACTTGATCTTTGTTCTTCTTTTCTAATACTTGCATTTCGTTCTACATTTTATCTATTGTGTTCGAACATTTTGTCCTTTTTTGCGTACATGAATAAGAATCAACAAAATATAAATACTAATGTATAATTCAATATGACGCATGATATTTAATTAGACATTCAAGTAAAAAAAACAACCATCTAGCCTTTATCATTTGATTTACTCAGTGCTCTCAGACAAAAAAAAACGATTTTATTTGCAAGAGTATTCTTCAAGAATCTGTTACAAAATCAGTAACGAAGACAATGAGGGTGTACATTAGATAACAAATAATTGAAATTCTGAATACTGTACAAAATTACCTTCACCTAGTTTGTGCTGAACTAATAATCGATAGCTCGAATATCGAATTGTGTTGTTCGTAATCCATATAACTTTGCCGAAACTATATCGGTCAGGATCAATATCAAGACCGCTTGTACCATTATAAATTAACGACCAACTTGACCCATAATTCAATAATGATGAAAGTTGATTGCTTCCTTCAATCGTTATCATCTTCGGATCGCGTGGTCGATAACTATCAGGTGTTTGAAATCGAAAAGCAATGAGTAATGATGGTTCTCTTTGTAAACTGATATAGAGACCAGTATTTTCTCCACAAGTAATGTTAGTACCACCTACAGTAGCATTACATGTGCCAAAGCCGACATATTTAGTAGAAGAAGATTGATCAAATGCTTTTGATGGACCTTGGTCTGGTGGGTAAGACCCAACACTTAAACCTGATACTGAATCCTGACTATCACCACCGATAGTTGTATTCCATATTCCATGAATAGTATCATTTGAGCTTGATAATTTTAATGAACCTAATTTGAGACAAATGATATTTAAATATACTATTGAATAAAGACTTACTGAGGGATTTATTTGTAAAAGTTAATGTTGTTATACTTAAATTTCTCGGTATCACACGAAGTACACCTTGATCAAGAGAAACTGAATAAAGTGCGCATTGTTGATATGTTTCAAAATAAGTAGCGGTAAGACACATGTCATTGTTGTAACATTCGCAAGCGCATTTCATTAAAGTATCGATGTATGAAATGTTTTCGATGTTCAATTGAATATTGTTCACTGTAAATTTAGAGTTTGTATAGACAGAGAGTGCTAATGTATAAGGAATAAACACTATGGTTAACGGGTAGAACATAATTGAAATGTTCTTTTTGATGCGTCTGGTATATAAATGGCAATAAAAAAAGATGCACTTTTAGTTACAAATAGGACTTTAAACATTCAGTTTTTGAATAATGGAGAAAATCATTCTTATTCTTGAGACTTTATTGCATTTATCAATTATTATCTTGATATCACACTCATTGTCACCCTCAAATTTAAAATATTTATTTCATTAATATTTTATTTTTCTATTGAAGTTATTCACTAATACAAATTTTATTTCAAGACTACCAAAAAATAGAAGATATTCTTAGTTATGAACTTTTTTTTGCGTTATAATGTTGATGATCACGCATCAACTGATACGACGGGTCCATGAAATGGGCAAAATGACGACGATAATCTAGTTAAAAGAAAAATATTGTTTTTTGTATTTCGAAATCTTGTTCTTTTTTTTT
>Ga0209960_1001147_pt1 | contig 39606 bp, 32 predicted proteins | sample ThiBiot_500_plan_2_FD_183947 | JGI IMG/M metagenome (GOLD analysis project Ga0209960, IMG submission 183947) | Wastewater bioreactor microbial communities from Cape Town, South Africa - Thiocy_expt_500_plan (SPAdes) | ecosystem: Engineered > Bioreactor > Thiocyanate-remediating >... | reverse complement strand
AAAAAAAAAAAAAAAAAAAAAAATTCAGCTTCTGGAAACAGAAAATGAAGAATTGATGAAAGAAAAAAATGATTTAGAAGAAGTATGTAAAAACAATAGTACCCAAGCAAAAAGTCAAATGTCAATTTTAAAAGAAGAACTCTCAAGTATTTTTTTCTGTTTCTTTTCTTTTTGAGAGATTTTGAAATAACTTTGAAAAACAAAGGTTTACAATCAAAGAATGGAGATTTAAAACTTCAAATATCAAAAATGGAATATGAATTAGAAAAACAAACTACTGAATTAAAACAAGAAAAAGAAAAATACCTTCAAGAAAACCAACAATTACAAGAAAAAATTGAGGAATTACAAACATCAAATTCTGGAGGTTTTTTTAAAAATTAAATATATATTTTAAAGAAAAAAAAAATTCACTTCAATTTATATTAGAAAATTTGGGTTCTTTCTTTCCAAGCTCAAGTTCAGAAAATTTAGGAGTTCATGACGAATTTAAAAAAAAGGAAATTCATGAATTGTAATTTTCTTTTTTTTTTCTTTTCTCTCTTTCTTTCTTTTGAGATTCATCATTTTTTATCAATGCAGAAAAATTGAACTTCGAAAACTTGAACATGAAAATAAACTCCTTCGTACATCAAATGGAGGGCCTCATGATGATAATGTTTTAAATACTCTTCTCAATGAAGCAAAGGGTGCAAAAGAAGAAGCTGAACTTGTATTTATCTCTTTTTTCTTTTCTTTTGAAGAAGAATGAAGAAAATAAAAAATTTAATAAACCATTGAAATAGAAATATCGAGAAGAAGTTCAAAAGAATTTGCGTTTAACGGATCAAGCCAATAATTTAGAAAAGAAACTCCAAGAATATGAATCAAAAATACAACAATTAACTTTAGAATCTAAGTAAATTTATTTTCCCCAATAATTTTTATTTGTTGATTAAATAAATCAAATTAATAGGGATAAAGAATACGTTCTTGAAGGACTTGCAATTTCTGAAAGAGAAACAAAACAACTTCGTGAAAAACTTGCTGAGAAGGAAAGAGAATTAGATGATTCCCAAAGGAGCCTCAAAGCAGTTCAAGAAGTTCTTGAACAAAGTAGAAAGGAAGTAATTAGTTTAAAATCTGAAAGTAATTTCTTAATTTGAGAAAAAAAAAAGAAAAGAAAAAACAGAAAACTATTATTTAAAAATTCCATTATTCTAAATAAATAAATAATTCAGCTCAATTAATGGGAAGAGATCAAATTGATATGATGAATGCATATAAAATACAAGTGGAAAAGGAATGGGCGGATCAATTAGCCTTTCAACAAAATTTAGCACAAACTAAGGTTTCTTTTTAGATTTTTATGAAATTCAATTCTCTTATTTAATTTTTTTTCTTTTTTTTTTGAAAAAAAGACTCAAGAATTAGAACAATCTAAATTCCAAGCCACCGAGTTTGAAAATCAAATATTGACTCTAAAAGAGCAAATAAAAAATCTAGAAGGAACAAACAAAGACCATTTGGTTACTATCACAAATTTGCAAAGGTTTGAATTTTTCTTTTAAAACGATAAAAAAACCGATAAAAAAAAAAAAAAAAGTCAAAATTTACAGTTTCTATCAAAGAAGAATGAAGAAAATCCACAAATCCTTGAACTCAGAGGTTTTTCTTTTTTTCTTTTTTTTCTTTTTCTCTCTTTTTATTGCTTTTTGTTGAACTTTTGTTTTTATTTTTTCTTCTTCTGTGATCTAGCAAAGCACAAGGAAAGAATGGATGAAGCAAGAAAACGTCTCATCGAGCAACAAAGTAAAATTTTAGAACAAAGTAAAGAAATGGCTGAATTGAAATCTAAGCTATCAAGTGTTGATCAGAAAAATTTTCCAGAAGCAATTTCTTCTCTTCAAAATTCATTGAAAGAGAAAAATGAAGAAATCAAACGTTTAGAGGCAGTCATGAAAGAACAAAAAGAAAGTTACCAACGAGAAAACAATCTAATTGTTTCAGGTTGGTATAAATATCAATGTCAGGTTCAAGAACTTTTAAATCGGAAGTCTCCAACAAATCAAAAATAAATAAATCAAATTGTAATTTCAAAAAGAAAGAAAAAAAATTCTTTATAACATTCTAAAATTCAATTTATATTTATCATATACTACATTCTATAAAATTCAATATTTACAAATTTAGCAGAGAATGAAAACAATTTTTCAAAGGAGAAGTTCTAAGTTCAACTAATTGTTGGGTTAACAAAGGGCGAAGTTCAGATAGAACAGGATCAAATGTTGAAATAGACAAAGTGTTATCATCGATTTCCTTTTGAACAAAAGCAACCACATCATATGTAACATTAACTTGATAAGGAGCTCCTTCTTTCAAATAAAGGTTAAATAAATCAATAGCTCCTTGATGTTGTTTTCGGACTAAATCTTCATCATCTTCAGGTTTTTCTCCTTCAATAAGATTCAAACTCTCAAAGCTGAAACTAAGATCATGATTCATAATATCACTTGGGGTACAGTTATGAACCCAGACTTTCTTCCATTTATAAACATCAACATAACATCCAACAATCTCGCTACAATAAGTTCCAATACAATGCCAAGCAAAAAACTCTAAAGCAAGTAAATTTTTTCTCTTTAATAACTCTTTTAAAATCAATGTTTCATCAAGGTCTTGTGCTTTTTTCCTTTCCATACTATCACTCTTGGATAATTTCTTTTTAATAATATTGTTATTGGTAATTTTTTCAATTGATTTTTTTGCTCCTTCTTCCTTTTCAATTGATTTTCTTTCTCCTTCTTCTTTTTCAATTGATTTTCTTCCTCCAGCAACAACTTCTTCTTCTTCAGGAATACATCCTTCTTCAATATCTCCCCATAAGTCAAGAACTTCAACTCTTCCAGGAAGTGATTGTCTTCTTCTTGAAAATACAAAATCTCTTTCGTTATTCTTCTTCATTATTATTGTTTATTATTTATTTCCAAAAACTAAACTAAAATTCTTTCTTAAGCTAATTAATAAGTTCTTCTAATTCTAATTTCTAAATATTCTAATACTAGTTCTAATTATAAGTTTGATTGAGAACAATAATAAGTTGAGTTTGAGTTTGAGTTTCTTCTAATAGTTTGTTTATTTACTTTTCAGAAAGATCCTCCCCTTTTGTTTATTAAAAAGCGACCGGAAATAATAACACCACGAATAATTAGGGAAAATAAACAATGATAAAAAAGAAATTAAGAAATTAAAGAAGTTAAAGTGTTGAAGAAAATCAAAGAATGTTAATGATAGAAGAATAAGAAAATCAGAAAGAATTATAAGAAAGAGTTATAAAAAATTTAAAGATTTTTTGAAAAAAAAAAAAAAAAAAGAATTTCGGTTGAAAAAAAAAAAAAAGGCCTATTTATACTTTTTTTCCCCTCAATAATAAACAAAAAAGGGCCACGAGAATTAATTAATTTTTTTTTATTACTGCCTATTTTGGGAAAGATGTAAAATTATAATTAAAAAACCACATTTTTTTGTTTTCTTTTCGCCATTTTTTTTTTTTAGGTTTGTTTATTGGGGAGATAAGAGGAAAAAAAAAAAATTTAACGGTCACTCTGTTTTTCTTCAACTTCACGCACTTTGTGAAATTGCGAATAATTAGAATAATTAGAATAATTACAACAAAATGAAGAACAAAGAATGTGATTTCTTTTATTTCTTTTTGATTTGAAATTTGAAAGATTATGACTTTCTTTCTTTTATTTGATTTTTTTTGTCCCTTTGGAATCCATTGAAATAAAAGACAAAAAAAAAAAATTCCATCAACAAGAAGAAAGAGAAAAAAAAAAAATCACCAATGATACAAGGAGTTTGATTTCGGAAATGGAAAAATTGAAGTGAAGTCGTCTTCTTTTTATTCTTTTTTATTTATAAATATTATAGATTTTAGGTTTCTTTTTTGTTCAATCAAATGCATAAAATACACTGAAATGAAGCAATTACAGTTATAAATATCAATATAAAAATATAAAAATATTCGTGGTTCGCAAAACAAGAAAAAAGAATGTGAAAATGAGAAATAATCCCAACATTTTTGCAATCTATCTACATTTTTTTTTTATCTTTTTTTTGGAGCTCAAATTAATTAATGACATTAATTTATTTTTGAGATTCAGATTTTCAAGTGATTTTTTTTTTCAATTCAGTCTTTCAAAATCAAAAAATCAAAAAATCAAAAAACAAATCGAAATTAATTGAACTGAATCAAAATCAAATAAGAAAGAAAAAAGAGCATGGCTTCTGCACTTGTCCGATGGAAGTGCAATTAATTAAGACTTTACCATCCCAATTCTTTGGGTAAATGAGATTTATACTGCCCTGAAATAAATCTTAATAGAATCAATGTTTCACTTTCTATTAACTTAACTTATCATAACTTCAAAAAGTTGATTTGATTATTTGATTTTTTTTATTTTTCTTTTCTATACAAGTTTAAACGGTGCTCTGGAAGTTTTCCTTTTGTTGTCCAATACAAACCACAAGCATTACAAAGAGACTATTTTTTTTGAAAAAATCATTGAAAAATTATATTCAAAAAAAAAGAATCAAATTAAAGTAAAATAATAAAATAAAATGATAAAAATTACATTCAAGCCTTGAGGACCTTTTCGAAGTCCTGGGGTATCACTAGCTTTTGTACCACAATGAACACATCTCCAATCATCTTTTCCAGCTTTTGTTGCTATTTTTATTATTATTATTATTATTATTATTAAAATGGGCAAAAAGTACAAGAAAGAAAAAAAGAAAAAAAAAAAAAAAAAAAAAAAAAAAAAAAACCAGCATCATTTTGTTGAGAAAAAAGATAGACATTCCTGGGAGTTTTCCGTTTCTTATCGCTATTTTGTTATTGTCATTTTTTACTTTCTTTCTTTCTTGTAAAAAAAAGGAAAAAAAAAAGAAAAAGAAAAAGGAAAAGATTTTTACGCATCAAAATCAATATCTGGCTCAGTATACTTTGAAGGACGACCAGTATTACGAATAACTGGGACATCAATAAGTTCTCTATTTTCTCTCCGTCTTCGCCTATTATTTAAAGAGAAAAAAAAAAAGTTAAAGAAAAAAGGAGAAAAAAAAAGAGTTAATTATCAATTATAACCTTAAGAATCTTTCTTGATCTTCATAATATTTTTCTAATTCTTGTTCACTTAAAACTGTAACAGATGGTCCCCAAGTTCGAGCTTCTTCTTCATCTCTTAGAACATAACGAGGATTCTGTTAAATGTAAAAAAAAAAAAAAAAGGTTAATAAATAAAATTAAATCAATAAAGAAAAATAATAATAATTACAATTCGATATAAAGAAGAAGTATGAGGTTGAGTTAAAGCATTCTTTGTTTGAATTAAAAATTGTTCTCGAATAGCTAAAGCTATTTCATTTGCAAAATGAGATGAAAGGCCAAGATCTGAAGCAATTTGAATGCCTAACATTTCAGGTGTCACATAACCTAATTGTTGTTGATCACTTATATCAATAGAACCATTTTTGGAGTTCATCTTTTTTCTCTTGAGTTCTCTCCTTAACCATTCAGTTCTTTGTTCTCTTCCAATTTCTAATTTATCAGTCAATCTAATTCCTCCAACCACTAAATCTAGATTTATTAACATGATTGATTCATCTTCTTCTTCAAGTTCAACTTCATCATTGAGTTTTCGATTCGTATCTCCTTTCATTGCTCTAATCATATCCATCAAAGCTTTATGTGATTTAATTTGAGAGTTAATTTGATTGGTAATTGGTCCAATACATGCTTTTGGTAAACAAAGATCATCAACAAGAATTATTGCAAACTCTTCAGCAGTCATATTACTTCCACCACAAATACATTCATTCTCTGGGTCACTCTCACTCTCGCTCTCACTACTAGTTTCACTTTCACTTCCACTTCTCTGATTTTCATCATCTCCACTTTCTTCATTGTTCAAAATTTTAATTTTCTTTTTTTCATTTCCAGTTTCACTTTCATTTTCACTCACATTCCTAGTCCCAACTTCACTTTCACTCTCACTTTGAATTGCATCAATTCTCTTCCTTTTTTTCTTATTTTGTTGAGGACGAACTCGATTTTCATATGGATCAGATTCAAAGTTGTAACCATATCCATTAAAATATTCCTTCTCTTTTTCTTTCTTCTTTCTGAAACTCTCACAATAACAAACTTGCCATAAAAAACATTCCCTCACTCTTTGACCTTCAATATCAATTTCTACTCGAATACTAACAAGTCCATCATCTTCAAAACCACTAAAATAATTGGTTATTTCTTCCTCTTCATCACTTGAATCACCTTTAGAGTTTTTACCTCCCTTACGTTTCTTTGGTTTGATATACTTATACTTTGGATATTTGTAATGATGTTGAGTTTGATAAGTTCCAATTGGTCTCTTTGGTAAACTCAATGGCATGCCATTAAAAGTTGCTGAATTTTTAACAGAATCATAATCATAATTCATTCCAATTAAAAAATCATTTCCTTTATCTTTTTCTTTTTCTCTCTCTGCACCAAATATCCCTTCTGTACTTTTCTCTGATCCATCTCCAAGGCGAAGTTCTCCTACATGTCTTTCAAATTCAACTCCCTTTTGAAGGTCGTTCCTTTGAACAGCAAGTGAATAAGATGGTAATGGCTTTAAGAAGAAAGAAGAAGAAAAAAAATAATAAATAATAATTTAGTTGTTTAATGATTTGAGTTAGAATAAAAGTAAAATTATATTTTAAAGTAGTTTTTTTTTGGAAAAAAAAAGAATAAACTGAAAGTATTATTATTAAATTTCAATGTCAGATCATTTTTTTTTTTGTTTCATTTAACTGAATTTTTTTTTTTTTTTTTTTAATTTAATTAATTTTTTTTTTTTTTTTTTTTCAAAATGAAAAAACAAAGGGTTCAAAAAATTCGACGAAATCAATAATAATAAAATTGATTGATTGATTGAAAAAAGAGAAAATGAAGGTAGAATTAAAGGATATTTTCAGGTAAAAGATCTTTGAATATGAAGTTAATTAATTAGAGAAAAAGCAAAGAGAAAGAAAGAAGAAAAAAAAAAACCGCTAAACTCGACGCCATTTTTTTTTTTTTTTTATGATTCCATTTTTCAAAAAAAAATTTTTCAAAATGTTCTCTTGTTAGAATCTTCAATTAATATCTTTTCTTTTCTTCTTTTTTTTTGAGACCAAACTTTATTGATTTCTGATTTTTGCTTCTGGATTTCTTGTTAAAAAGGTGAATTTTGAGAAAGAAAAAAAGAAAAAAGTGATTAATTTGGCAAACATAATGCAAGGTGTATTACCAAATTTATTTACTTTATTGACATCAATTCTTTTATCATTCAACAATAATTTCACCTCTTCACTTGTCATTTAACAATAATTTGACAATTTCACTATATCCATTTCTACAAGCAATAGAAAAAGGTGTTGCTTCATAATTATTTGCTTTAGAAAGTCAACTCTTTCATCATTTAATAATAACTTCACAGTTTCAATTCGATTATAAGAACAAGCAATCCAAAACGGTGCTTCTCCATCACTTGCTTTATTGATATCAATTCTGTCATCATTTAATAATAATTTCACAATTACAATGTGTCCAAGTGAACAAGCAATATAAAAAGGTGTTTAACTTTGAATTGATTATCGTTGAACTTTCTCCAAACCAATTTCTTTTCTCCAAAAAACTCTTTTCTCATATCTTTTCCTGAGTTAAGTTACAATAAACCAAAACCTTTAATCCACAATATAATCAAAAAAGAAAGGGTTCGTTATAATAATAATCATCAAACTATAGAACTCAATGATTATAAAGAGAACAAAGATTCTGAATAGCAACAACTGACAATCGTTTCGGAAATTTTTTTTTCTCCTATTATTATTTCCAAGAACCCATTGAATTAATTGTTTTTCATTTTTTTTTTTCCCTTTTCATTATTCATTATTCTTTTTCAACTGTTTTTCTATTACTCCTTTGATTCAAACTCAAACTCAAACACAAATACAACTCACCTTTGATACCCTTTTAAATTTCCTATTATTATTATATTATTATTATTCAGGTTTATTTTTTGTTTTGAAAACAAAAAAAAGAGAGAATTGAAAGTATTTTTTGGATATTTTGAGGAGATTGATCTAGATTTCGAGAAAATCATTTTTGTTGGAAAAGATTCCAAAAAGAACTTCTGAAACTTTTCAAAAAAAAAAAAAATAGACTTGAACTATCCTTTCTTTATAACTTTTATAATTATAACTCTCCCTCAATCATTTCACAAAACAAAAAATAAAAAGCAAACACAAAAAAAAACAAAAATCGATTTGAATAATTTTTCCCAAAAAAAAAAAAAAAAATTGATTTTTTTTTTTTTTGATTTTTGAAGAGAACAAACCAAAGAAAGAAAAATAAAAGTGTGAAGATGATATAAAATACAATTATAATAACAAAAATTGAAATGAATAGAGTTATTGAAGTAGAAGGAAAGTTATAGTTATAGTTTATATTGAAAAAATAAATGAAAAAGTTATTTTATTTATATTTATTTCAAAGTTGGCGCGGTTATTATTGTTATTTTGTTGTTGTTTCCAAATTGAAAATTGGAATTCTTTAATTTGTTACCTTAGTATTACATCTTTTATAATTATAACACATTGTGTATTATAAATCACTTTCCTTTTTGTCACAATTATAACAACTGTAGAACTCAACTCAACTCTTATAAATATATAGTATTCACTTTTCATACTTGTGAAATCGAATCAAAACAAATAAACCAAAAGACAAAAAGAGTTACAAAATCATAAAAAGTTTCAAATTTATTGTTTTATTATATTTATATTATAATATTTATTTTATTTTTCTCAATTGTTTTAATGTTATAATGTTCACTCAACTATAAGTTATTCTGAACTTTTTCATTTCGTTTTTATTTATCTTTCTTTTATTTATCATTCGAATAACGGAGAGAAAAGTTTCAATAATAATAAATATTCCTAAATGATACCTTCATGATGATGATTTGAGGATGATTTGAGGATGATTTGAAGATAATTGAGGATGATTTCAATGGATGTGATTTGAAAATTTTGAAGGACTACAGAATTATAAGAAGAAAAGAGAAAAAAAATTAAATTGAATTGATTTTGATGTGATATTGGATTTGGAAAACAAATAGAATTCAATAAATAAATAAATAATATTGAAGAATAAAACAGAAGAATAACAATACTTTAAATTTAAAAGAAAGAAATTGAAATTAATGAAATTAACAATTTTTTTAAAATTAATAGGAAACAAAAAAATTAGTAGTTCTAAATTATCTATTTCTTTATTCTCTTGTGTCTTATAGTAAAAAGCTAAAGTTTTTTCTTTAAAAAAAATGAGTTTTCTTGGATTGTAAGCATTTTATTTCTTATTTATTCTTCTTTTAAAATAAAATTTGAATTCAAAAATTAAATTATAATATTAGTCGAGGCAAAAACAGAACCTTCAAACCTAAGAAGAATATCCCTGAAGGAACTAAGCAATATCAATTAAAAAAATATGCCGAAGCAACTTTGGGGAGTGGAAATTTAAGGCTTGCTGTAACTCTTCCTGAAGGAGAAGATCTCAATGAATGGCTTGCTGTCAATAGTTTGATTCTTTTTCTTTTCTTTCTTTTCTTTTTTTTTTTAAAATAATAATAATTTATCTTTAACAAAAAAAAAATTTTTTTTTTTCTTTTTCTTTTCTTTTTAGCTGTTGATTTTTTTAATCAAATTAATATGTTATATGGAACTATTACTGAGTTTTGTACACCAACTGAATGTCCTATTATGTCAGCTGGACCAAAGTTTGTTTTTCTTCTTTCATTTTAATTTCCCAATTTTGAAAAATAAATAAGAGAAAAATCAAAAATAAAAAATAAAACAAAAAGAAATAAAAAATAATATCAAAACTTTCATCTAAACTATTTATTTATTCTTAGATATGAGTATCATTGGTGTGATGGAGCTACATTTAAAAAACCAGTGAAAGTTTCAGCGCCTGAATATGTTGATTATTTGATGACATGGGTTCAAAATCAACTTGATGATGAAACAATTTTCCCTTCTAAAATCGGAGTTCCTTTTCCAGCAAAATTCCAATCTATTGTTAAGAACATATTCAAACGGCTCTTCAGAGTTTATGCACACATCTATCATTCACATTTCCCAAAAATTGTTTCTTTAGGAGAGGAAGCTCATTTAAATACTTCTTTCAAAGTATTTTTTTTTTTTTCCTTTCAAATTTTTTTTAAAAAAAAAACTAAAATTTCTTTTTTTTTCATAACAAAAAAATAGCATTTTATTTTTTTTGTACAAGAATTCAGACTTATTGACCCAAAAGAACTTGCACCATTGAGTGAATTAATTGACTCTTTGACAACTGAGAAGTAATTTTTTCTTCTTTTTTTTTCAATTAAATCCAAAAACAAATAAATAAATAAATAAATAATAAATAAAATAAATCATAGGAAATAAATAAATAAATAATAAACAAGTTGGTTTGCTTCGAGTGTATATCAATAAAGATTTATGAATTTTGATTTCTTTTATTTTCTTTGATTATTTTCTTTTTTGAAACTAAGATTCTGAATTTCTACTTGAACTTTGAATGAGTAAGGTTCAATCATTGAATCGTTCAATGTTGTTGTTATTGTCAACCGTCACCCAAAATCAGTTTGAGATTGAACAGAGAGATTGAAAATTGATTCAAATCAATCAGAATAAATACAAATTGAATCGAAGGTTTGTGGGTGCGGTGTAGAAAGGAGTGAAGATAAGAAGGAGTAGTAAGTAAAGAAGTAAAGAAATGTCAACATCAACAACATATTGGGTTGAAAGAGTATTAGGAGGTGATATTTATGAGATAACTCGAGAAGAAACATCCTGTGGAAGAGACAAAAATTGTAAAATTATTATTCATGACCTTCATTGTTCTCGACTTCAAGGTTTTCTTTCGATTTTTCTTTAAACTTGTTGTTTGAATTAATGAATTTTTATTTATTTTATTAATTAGCAAAGTTGTATTTGGATTCAGATGGACATATGTTTGTAGCTCGAGTTTGATTTCTTTCTTCTTTTTTTATGCATTTGTATTTTATTTTTTGAAATGATTATTATAGTTGGGGGCAAATAGTGTCAGAGTGATTCGAGGAGGAGAGGAATTGACTGTATCAAAAGAAGAACCATTTGAGATTCGAAATGGAGATTTTGTTGTATTCCCTCAAGAACATAAATTTAAAGTAATCATTAAGAACCAAGGTTTGAAAAAAAAAAAAAACAAAAGATTTTTTTTAAAGCAAATTGTAAATTTATCTTATAACTTCAACTTTTCTCTTTCTTTCTTTTTCAAACAGAAAGACAAAGACGAATTTTGAAAATAGAAGAAGAAAGTGAAGGCTCAGACAAAGAAGAAGACAAGATCAATAGTATTGAAGAAAGGAAGATTTTAAACCAAAAATGTGAAGTTGAAGTTCAAATGCAAAGTAATCAACATTTTCTAGATTACGAAGAAGAAGAGAGTGATGAAAATAAAGAAGAAGAGGAAGAAAATGAGGATGAAGAAAATGGAGATGATGACGATGATATTGAAGAGTTGAGCTATTCAACAGGTGATGATCCATTTTCTTCAGGTTCTTATGAAATATCAAGTGAAAGTGATGACATTTTTATTCCTTTGGAAAAAACAAAAACTGAAAATGATGTTAATAAGAGATGTTCTTCACAAGGTTTCTTTTTATTTATTTATTTATTTTAAATTGAAAAAAAGGAGCAAAATAAATAAACTTTTATGAATAGAACCAGACTCTGATATTGAAGTAGGATCTCGTAAAACAAAAAAGGTTTTTCTTTTTCTTTTTCTTTTTTTAAATTCTTTGACCACTTTGTATTGATCAACTTTCAAAACATAGCCAAGAACGAAAGCAATTTCTGAACCCACAGAAGATGAAATTCAAAACTTTGCTGAAAATCAACTAGTTCTTTTTTCCTTAATTTTCTCTCTCTTTTTGAGTCCATCTGAATTAAAATAAACAAATCAAATAGTTAGATAAACTAACAATTCCCATTCTGAAAAAATTTCTTGTTTCTAAAGGAATCAAGGTGATTTAATTATTTATTTTTTTAAAAAAAAACATATATCGATATCACAATATAAAACAAATAGCCCAAAACTTTAAAAAGAGAACTAATTGAACAAGTTGAAGACTTTTATATTTAAAAGGAGAAAAAAAAATATGTATGTACAATAGATTTCTTGTCAAAATTTTTCTGAAGATGTGTTTTCACGTTTGATTTCAATTATTTCCAGTATTTAGCTAATTCTTGCATCCCTCTATCAATTTCTTTGTAAAGTTTCGAGCACCATTCTTCTAATTCATCTTGTTCTATGAATTATTTATCATTATTATGATGATTATGAAATCAAAAAAAAGAAAAGAAAAAAACTTTGTTCTTGAGTTCTATCTTGTTTTTTATAAATCTCTTGAAAATGAGATACAAAATGGGCAGCTCTTTTACATCCTAGAATTGAAAGTCCCCCTTTAATATCGTGAACAATTTTATCTGTCTTACTGAAATCTGCCTCTTCTCTAAAATAAGGAAGATGATTAGAATTAGAAGTTGATTTTCACATTTTTGATCTTTGAATAAAGTTGAAGGGACAAAAAGATGTTGAGTAATTGATTGAACAGAGATAGAAAAAACAAAAACAAAAAGACCAACAAAAACAAAAAGCTTTTGAAAATAAATAAGAAAATCTTCAAAAAAAGAAAAGTACTAACATGGCAAGCTGTAAATCCGCAAAATCATTCATGAGAGCTTTCTTTGTCTTTGTTCTAATCTCTTCAACGCGATGCTGTGGTAATGAATTCTGGTCTTCAACTACTTCTTCATCGATCAAAGGAAAGTTTTCACAACATTCAAACATTCTTTCTTGTCTATCTCTAAAAAAACAAAAACTAAAAGCTAAAGCACTATGAATCTAACTAAAATCTTTGAGTCAATTTCTAACTGAATTCAATTTTGAGGTCTTCTCTAGTCTTCTCTTGGATTCTTCTTCTTCTTCTCTTCTCAAAAACTGCACAAGATTGAATATCTTACTTCTTTGTTTTAATTTTTTGTTAGTTTTTTTGAACCTTTTTGTTTATTTCTTCCTCTCTAAGAAAAAAAAATCATGACAAATTAAAAAAAAAAAAAAAAAATCAACAAAAACATCAACAAAGCGAGATAGAAGATAATAAAATGATAACTTTTGTTTTTGTTTGATACTTGTTAAAAAAGTTGTTTATGAAGTTGAATATATTAAAAATTTGTCTTTTAATTATTCTTTTTTCATTTTGACTTACCCTTATTTTGATTTTTGATTTTCCTCTTTTGTTGGGAATTTTGGAATTCAAAAACAACAAAAAAACAACAAAAAGAACAAAAACGAGGTTGAGTTTTTAATTTCAAACAGTTTTTTTTTTGTTAACAATTAAGAAATCTCTTTTTGAAATCTTTTCTTTGATAATAAGAGTTTTAAAGATTTTTTAACTAAGGTTATTATAACCTTTTTTTTTTTTTTTTTTTTTTTTTTTCTGCTTTCAGGGCTTCCTTTTATACTTTTTCAAACAAGAAAAACCTTTTTTTTTTTCTTTTTTTCGATCCTTCAATTTCCCTTTTTTCTTTTCTTTTCTTTTTTTTTCTTTCTTTTCTTCTTACTTTTTTAAGGAAAGAGCTTGAAGGAGGAGTTGTCTCTAGTCCTCAATCCAATCCCTCAAAGTGGTAGGAGAACAAATGAGAAAAAAAGGAGATCTTGGAGTTTATCCTAAAGTTGACTCGGAGAGTTTTTCAAGAAATCCCAGAAAAAATAATCATTTCTTGAACAGCAGCAAAAATCTTTTATAAAAATCATTTAATCTCAAAAAAAAAAACCCTTTCTTCATCGATTAATGGGAAAGTAAGAAATAAGGAATCGATTCAAAAAAATATTAAAGATCTAAACTTTTTTCATTCAGTTTTATAATTTTTTAAAAAAGCACTTTGTATTTTTTCTTTTTTTCAGTGTTCAACAAAGAGACTTTTTTTTTTTTGAAAAAACGAAATTCAAACTTTTTGAATGAAAAAGAAATCTTTATAAAGAAAGAATCCCCTATTTGACTAGAATTATTTTTCTTTGTGTTTCTATTTCAGTGAACAGAAAGCTGTTATGGTGATTCTTTCCTTCTCTAAAAAGATAAAAGAAAGAAAACCACCGAAGATTTTTTGAAGACAGCCTGGGAATTATTGATCTGGTTACTTTTTGTAGAGACAATAAGATTATTTCTTTCTTTCTCTTTCTTTCTTGTTTTTGAAAAAGAAAAGAAAACGTTTTTTTTATAAAAAATTATCAATACTAACTAAATCAAAATATAATACTTGTTTTGTTTGGTTTCGATTATTTTTTTTTTGATTTAATGGTCCCTTTTTTCTTTCTCCTCGAAGTTCTTGTTTGTTTGATTTTATTTTGAAGGATTGAAGGATTTGAAAGAAATCAAATCAAACGGAAAAACTTGAAAGAAAATCTTGAATAAAAGAAATTTCCACAAGAAAAAAAAAAAAAAAAAACAGATGATTCATGGATTTGTGCGAATTCAAAAAGAAAAAGAAACACAGATTCTAATGCTCTTTTATTTGACAAATTTTATCACATCCAATGTTGTTATCTCAGCTTTACTTAAACGAAGACCTTTCGAACTCCAATCCAACCATAAGAGTGAAGATTCTGAAAAAATTTAAAGTCGATACCTTAATAGACCTGAACTCTAAGAAAAATACAAGATACACTAAAATGCGAATGACGATTTGGTTGGAAAGTGCCCTTTGAATTTATGCTTCTTGCCCAAATGGCAGATTCCATCTCTAAAATGGTTAAATACCTCTTAATGGGGCTTTATTCAAAGCAAGAGCTTTCTGAAATGACAATCTCAGGAACATGCAAAAAAGAAAGAACCATATCACAGTTTCCTCAGGATTTGCTCTTCGCAATTATTGGTCTTTTTTGAAAAAAAGCGTTCGCAAAAGAACGGTTTTCGAGTATGGATCCAGCTCTGGTTCGAGAGCAAGTAGAAAAATCCCTAAAAAAAAGATTGCACGAATCGTTTTACCCCGGCAGGAAGGATGCAAACAAAAAAAGACTACACAAGTAACAATGTTATTTGTGATTCAAATCTGCTTGATTCCAATAAGAAGCCATTTAAACTCTACTACTACTCCTCCAAACTTAAAGAAAGACTTAACAGCTTGATGAAGGATGAAAACTGGAGAGGATTGGTCAATTTTTGGAGGAAGAAGCTGGGAGCTTTTGATGATGTATATGATTTTAAGGTTTGGCATGATTTATCACAAAAAGGGAAGCTCTTGTCCTTTGCAAATAACTTGGGTTTGATGCTGCACTTGGATTTTGTGAATCCTTATGGACAACTAAATATTCCATTGGAGTTTTATATGTTTCAGTTCTAAATCTTCCTCCTGGGGATTGTGGCTGCCCATTTAAAGTTGATCTTTGATTCCATGGACTTAGAAAAGAAAAAGAAAATTGAGACTCAAGTGACCAATTTGAAGAAAGATATAATGGGAAGATTATCTGATAATATCACAGAAAAATTTGAGAGTGCCAAAGCACAAGAACTGAGAAACTTTTTACTGTATTTTTCGGAAGTGATTTTCCTTCAGTTGTTACCTCAAGAGCAACTCGTTTGTTGGTTTCTTCTTGTGAAAAGTTTAAGGTTGTTTTGCCATCCAATCGTCACTCCCAAGTCTTTGGAAGAACTCATAAGACCTACTTATTGTACTTAGAATCATTTTGTAAATTGTTTTGAAAGGAAAATTCATGCAAAGCTAAAATCCTCAATAACCCTCCAAATGGCCAAAAAATGGGCTTCTATTGCAATCACGTTGGGGACATTGTTCAAGCATTTATGAAGTCCAAGGGTGAAGTTGAATTTTTAAATCTCCTCAAAAATCTGTGCAATTGTCAAAAGCTAAAAGGAATCGTGAATGTATTCATTGAAAAATCAAGGATGGTCAAACAGAGAGAGCGAATAGAACTAAAATAGATATGTTCAGATGCTATTGATAATAAATGGAACTCGTATATAATTCGATAAATGCATCAACTAAAGTTATCCAGCAAACTCCAAATGCATAAGAAAAAAGCAAACAAAGAGAGGTTGTTTCATAGTATAATACTATAGCAAATATAAATAAAAAGAAAGAATAAAATACCCAAAATTCGAAGGTGATATCCAAAACATATTTCATAGTAATGATATATGGCACAAGGAAACAAAAATTTCTAAAGACATCATATTTCCGAAATGGAAGAAGAAGCTCGAAAGAGAGCAAACTCTGGATAACTAAAAATCAAAAAAGAATTCATCACAATTCTTTTTAATGAAACAAACCTGAGATTAAAACTTTGATCAATGATTGTTTTTTAAAAAAAATCCATTAAAACCAAAACCAATTGCTAATCAATTCCCAGACTATGAATTAGCAGAGTATGATCTTCATAGAAAGCTGAGCGGCAAGCTTTGGAAAAAAAAAAAAAAAAAAGGAAGAAAAAGAAAACTTTGAAATTTTCTGAAATGTTGTTTTATGATACTCAAAGAATTTTATGATGTTTTAACTTTTTTAACTTTTGAGGCATTTATCATTGGAATTTCTTATTCTTCTTATGACAAACTGCAACAATAATTCTGAATCTTATCAAACTAAAAAAAAAAAAAAAATAAGAGGAGATTTTTGCATTGTTAAACAACTTTCTGAAATCCAATTTGATATCTCATCACGATGATTAATTGCTTGGTTCTTCTTTGGTTCAGCATCAAAATTTTGAAGTCATAACAATGGTATTTCGTTCGTTCATGAATTCATTCATCTTCTTTTTGAAATTAATTTAATTGTTGTCTTTTATGAAAATAATTTATTTTCAAAAAGCAAAATTTCAGAAAGTTGTTCAACAATGCAATCGCTTTATTTAATGATTGACCCAAAGGAAGATGATTTCAAGGATTCAACTAACTCTACTTCAAGTAAGATGATTTCTTTCAATTTATTTAGTTTTTCAAACGAATCACAGATTAAATTTTGTATGATTCATGAAATTATTAATCTTATAAAGGCACAGACCCAGTTAGTCAACTTTGCGTTAGTTCGAAACTTTGAAATTCAACTTGAAACACAATGATTATAGAGTTGATTCAACTCTCTTGCTTACTGTTAGCTCAATTATCTCAAGGTTCGGTTTATTAGAATTCTTATTCTATTTTTCTTTTTTCTTTTTGTCTTTGTTTGAAACTTTAGATCCAAAAAATAACACCTATTGATTTTAACTTCATTTTATTTTTATTGTGATTTCTATTCGAAACATTCATTAAATAAGATATTTCTTTGAATATCAAGAGTTTTTTCTTCTTCTTTTGTTCTGGATATTGAACAATCACAACTGAACATTTATTGATTTTTTTTCTATACTTTCTCGTAATATAGAAATGAAATAAAATTGATAGGTGTTTTGGATTCAAACGAACAGCAAATATTGGCGAATTGGTACAATTCATTAAACAATAAAGGAACTCTGGTGTGGAATGTGACAAACGATTTGTGTGGTCAAACTGGAGTTTCTTGTAATTATTTAAATCCTCAAAGAGTTTCCTCATTGTATTATTCTTTTTTATAGTTGAGAAAATATAATAACCATGATGTGAATATATCAATTTGTGAATAGAATTCTTAGTTCAAAAGGCCTCAATGGAACAATCCCAACCGAATTAGGAGTTTTGACTAGTCTAACAACTCTGTAAACGATTCATGATCACTTTTTTTTTGTATATCCCACTTGAAAAAAATCAACACTATAGATCCCTCGATTATAATTCACTTTCTGGAACAATCCCAACTGAAATTGGAAGCTTATATTATTTGCAATCTCTGTAAAACATTACCTTTTTTCTCTTTTGTAATTTCATTTTTTTCTTTCAGACGACTACACATCAATCAACTCGATGGAACAATCCCAACCGAACTTGGAAAGTTAACTCGTTTAACAAATTTGTAAGATATCATTATATTCTATCAAAAAAAGCGAAATACCAACTAAATAGATATTTGTATAATAATCAATTATCTGGAACAATCCCAACCGAATTTGGAAATTTTTCAAGTTTAACAATTTTGTAAGATAGAATATTTATCATTTTTCATTCTTTCATGATAAAATCTTTCGAATAGATATTTGAGTTCAAATCGATTCAATGGAACAATCCCTACCGAACTTGGAAAGTTAAATCGGCTAGCAAATTTGTAAGATATTATTTATATTCTATAAAAATGTTAATAATTCAAGGAATAGATATTTACACACGAATCAATTATCAGGGGTGATTCCTACCGAACTTGCGAACCTAAGTAGTTTAACAGTTTTGTAATATAATTCATATAACATCCAAAAACAAAATATCAACTATTCACAATTAGATATTTGAATGGGAATCAATTATCAGGGGCGATTCCACATGAGCTCGGGAATTTGACAAATTTAACAAATTTGTAAGATTACATTCATATACCATTCAAAAATGAAATACTACAAAATTGATCTGAACGATCCCAACCGAACTCAAAAACTTATCAAATTTAATATATTTGTAAAAAAAATTCTCCATTCTTTTTCCCCTTGAAAAAAAAAAAAATCCATAGATACCTCCATACTAATCAATTCTATGGAATGATCCCAACAGAACTCGAAAGACTATCAAATCTAGTAAATTTGTAAAAAACAATTTTTTTTTGTTAAATATTTTAAATCCACTTCTTGATCTCTCCCTTCTTTTTTTAATAAGACAACTACAAGAAAATCAACTCAATGGGACAATCCCAACTGAACTTGGAAAATTAGCTCGTTTAACAACTTTGTAAGTTCTAATTCATATCCCTTTCAAAAAATGAAACGTTAACTGTTTACAATCAGATATTTGCATAATAATCAATTATCTGGAACAATCCCAACTGAAATTGGAAATATAACAACAGTGAGTGATATGTAAAATGAAATCCATTTTTTTTTTTAAAGAAAAATAACTAAATAAAAATCATAGACGCCTATATAATAACGCACTTTTTGGAACAATCCCAACTGAACTTGGAAGCTTAGTTAACTTAAGATATCTGTAACTATGATCATTTACCAATATTTTCATTCTATACCAATAGTATTTTCATTAATTAGATATTTGTACTCTAATCAATTATCAGGAATAATCCCAACAGAACTCGAAAACTTATCAAATTTAGTAAATTTGTAAAATACAATACAATACTTTTAATCCTTCTCAATCTCATTTTCTTTTATAAGACAACTGCAGGCTAATCAACTCAATGGAACAATCCCAACTGAACTTCAAAACTTGAACCTTTTAACAACTTTGTAAAAAATAATTTTTTTCCCAAAAAAAGGAAATCTCAATTATTTCTGAGTAGATATTTGTATAATAATCAACTTTCTGGAACAATCCCGGCTGAACTTGGAAACTTTCAAGGATTAACAACTTTGTAAGATATAATTCTTGTAGCATCCAAAAATGAATATTACAATAGATATTTGCACTTTAATCAATTATCAGGAACTATCCCAACTGAACTTGGAAGCTTATCAAATTTACAAACATTGTAAAAAAAAAAAAAATTCTCCTTCTTTTTTTTTCTATCAACAAGAAATTGACAATAGATATCTCCATACCAACCAACTCTCTGGGACGATTCCAACAGAACTTGGAATCTTAGTTAACTTAAAATATCTGTAACTATAATCATTTACCAATATTTTCATTCTTAACCAAGATACTTTTTTCTCATTAAATAGATATTTGTATTCTAATCAATTATCAGGAACGATTCCATCCCAGTTTGGGATTTTAGCAAACTTACTTCAATTGTATGTTTTAACCTCCTTGAATATGTATATTCTTCCAATTTTTCAACAATAAATAAATCAATGCTACTTTTTTCCAAAAAAGACGATTGGATGGAAATTAACTAACAGGAACAATTCCTTTGGAGCTTCAAAATTTAAAACCTACTTTAAGCCAATTGTAAATATTTTCATATTCACTTACTTGAAACAAAAGTTTTGGTAACATCTTTTTTCTAAAGATACCTCAATTCCAATCAACTGACAGGGACCATTCCACTTTTCATTCTCATTTTACCATCCAGTACTTTGTAAGCATTTTTTTTTCCAAAAAAAAGAAGAGTTCAAAAATGAACATTTTGTATTCAATAGATATCTTGCTGATAATTATTGGGATTGTCCCGTTCCTGATTATTCTTCTGTAAAATACGACGATTATCCAACTGCAAAAAGTCGTTGCGGTAAATACGACTAATTTCAAAACTTAATTCAATGAAAAAATTAAATCTTTTTAGATGAAAGCTGTCCATTGATACCAAACAGGTGTTTGAATGAAGGTAAATGTTCAACAAGATTAAATGAGACTTTTATTTGTGATTGTTTACTAGGATTCGATGGAATCACTTGCGAAAATGGTTTTAAATTTAATTAAATTGAAAAGTTAATTTCAAATAAAAATACCAATAAATAGCTATTTATTGTCCATCAATTTCAAACGAAGGAAATGCAAAATGGAATGAAACATTTGCAAATGGACAAATAATCAATGGAAAATGTTTGGTTGGATATCAAGGTTCAATTTCAAGATCATGTATTCAATCTGGCTCAAATGGAAATTGGGGATCTATTTCTGGTTCTTGTGATGGTATTTTGCTTTACCCTGATTTTCAAACTCTTTTTGTTTTTTAAGACGAAAATTGAATCAATAGATATTGATGAATGTGTATCTCAGACTTACAGTTGTGGTACGAATACAATATGTTCAAATACAATTGGAAGTTATGAATGTCATTGTAAACCAGGTTATTATGGAGATGGAATTGAATGTTTTCCATGTGATGAAAATGAATATTCATTTAATTATACAATATGTCTTTCTTGTCCTGAAAATACAACAAGTTTATTAGCAAGTCCATCGATTATGGATTGTAAATGTACTTTATTCAATTATTATCTTGACATTTCTACATCAACTTGTCTTCCTTGTCCCCTTGGATTTTTAATTGATGATTCAAATACTTGTCGAAGTAGTTTTTCTTTCTTTCTTTCTTTTTCAATTGTTTCTTTCTTTCTTTAAGATTAATAAACCTAAAATAATAATCAGAAATAAAGTGTCCAACATTATTGTTGAATAGCAGCATATTTTCACCAGTTCAAATCAATGAAGTATCAACACCAGACTGTTTACCAAATTATTATGTATTTCAAACTTCTGCTCCTTATCTACCAATCCAAAGCGAAAAAACAGAAGCAACTTGTTTACTTAATGATGATAGTATCACTGCATCTTGGAATATCACGAAACATTGTGAACCATCATGTTCAATTAGAGAATGTGATAATGGGCAAACATGTGGATTAAAGGATGGCGTTTTGAGATGTATTTGTGCTATAGGTTATGTTGGAAAATATTGCGAATATAGAAATGGTTTATTATTTATTATATATGATTTGAATTTTTTTTTTTTCAATAGTTTTTATTGGACATGAATAAATATATTTTAAATTAGGTTGCGATATATTGAAATGTGAAAATAATGGTGTATGTATTGGTAGAACAGAAACAAATGAAGCATATTGTGACTGTAGTGGAACTGGATATAATGGATCATACTGTGAAAATGATATTGACGAATGCTCAACAAATAATGGTGGATGTGATGCTCATTCAGATTGTACAAATATAATTGGAAATTTCAGTTGTTCATGTAACGAAGGGTATTCAGGAGATGGATTTACTTGTGATGTCTCTAAAAATGAACAAAGTAATCAAGCAGTTGGGATTGGTGTTGGAGTTAGCTTTGGTCTTTTGGCTTTGATTCTTCTTGTCTTATTAGTTTTTTTCTTTTTGAAAAAAAAGGTAAACAATTTGTTTCTATTGAATTAAACTCAACTCTCAACAACACCAATCCAACAATAAATGATAAAAAGAGAAAAGAAGCCAACAACAATAATCAAAAGAGCGAACATTTTCAAAAAGATAATCTAGAGAAGACTCCAAGAAAGACAATCTACAGTTCATTTCAATTTTTTTTTTCAAAGAATAATTATAAACAAAGTAATAATCATAATTACAGGTGGAGAAATGACATTGATGAACACAAAATTTGAGATGTCCTTACCAGGATTTATGAAAATTGATTTTATGAGCTAAATAAGAAAAGAAGAAAAAATTGGAGGTGGCGGTGCTGCTATCATTTATAAAGGCGTCATTGTTGATCCAAAATTAAGCGAAGTTTTTTTCTTTTTTCCCTGTTGTTTCATAATTAATTCGCCATTGAAATTAGAAATTTGGATTCAAAGAAGTGGCAATCAAACAACTTGTTGATGACCAACATATTTCATTGGAAGAAAGTAAAATAAGATTTGAGCAAGAAATATCAATTATTTGGGGAATTTCATCTCATCCAAATACTCTTATATTTGTTGGATATTCTGAAAATCCTCCTTCAATTATCACAAAGGTATCTTTCTTTTCATTTTTGTTCTTTTCTTTATTTTGAGGAAAAAAAAAAAACTTCTGTAGTTATATGATGAAGATTTGTATCATTATATTAAAAATGCCAATGAAGATATTCCAAGTGAAATTATTTTGAAATTTGCAAAAGACATTGCATCAGGAATGAGTTTGATTCATTCGAATGGTATTGTTCATCGGGATCTCAAATCGTAATTTTCCTTTTCTCTTCTCTTTTGTTTATTTATTTTAATTTTTTTAAATCAACCACAGATCAAATATATTGTTGGAAAAAGAAGATGGGAAAATGAAAGCAATTATTTGTGATTTTGGTTTAGCAAGAATTAGTTCTGAAAAGAATGTAATTTCTTTTAATTTTCTCCAATTCGATTTTTCACTTTTATTCAAGTGTTTTCATTTTTTTTAAAAAATAAATAATAGGTGTTAAATCAAAAGATTGTAAATGTAAAAGGGTTCTCACCTAGGTATACAGCACCAGAAGTATTTGGAAGAATGTTATCAAGTTCTAGCACAATTATGATTGAAGACGAAATGAAAAGTGATGTGTATTCTTATTCTCTTATTCTTTGGGAAATGATGACAAGAAAGATTCCTTGGGCAAATTGTAAATTTTCTAATTTTGAATGAATTTTTTCTTGTTCCTCAACAACAACAACAAAAAAAAAAAAAATGAAATATAGTGAAAGAAACAGCCGAAATAGATTTTCAAGTTCGATCAGGAAAAAGAGAAGCAATTCCAAATGCTAAAGGAGATCCAATTCTTCAGTTATTATCAGCTTTGATTGAACGATGTTGGAATCAAATCCCAATAGAAAGACCCACTTTCAATCAAATTTACCAAAAGTTATCTTCGATATAAGCAAATATTATACCAGTTCAAATCAAATATTATTTTTGGACTCAAATAGACAACTAACATTTTTCTTGTAATTATTAAAGGTGATAAATTTTTTTTTTTTTTGCAAAATCTTTTCATTTTTTTTTTTTGTTTTGATTCTTGATATTATTTTTTCGAATTGACTGACTGACTTGGAGCATTTGACCTGCAGTTGGTAATAAGACAATAACAAAGCCCCTCAAAATTATCTGTATCTAAGATTTTTCTGTGAGACTGTATTATTACAAACAGAAATAATATTTTTTGTCTGAATCATGCTTTTTAAAAAATTTTGTTTGAATTTTTGACTTTTCTTTTGGGGTCCATTTTTAAAGTTTATTGAAAGTCAAAACTAGACTTTGTAAACTTGAAAGACTTTCAATAAACTTTAAAGGACAAACTGTAACCAGACTTTTGTCTGAATCATATTTTTTTTGTTTTGTTTTGATACTTTTCGAATTGACTGACTTGGAGCACCTGACTCTTCCTTCCTTATCACTAACTAACCCGCCCTTTTTTCAATTTTTTTTTAATTTTTTTTTTTTATTTTTTTTTTTTTTTTTTTTTTTTTCATTTTGAAACACTATTCAAAGCGATTCCAAAACAACTATAACATGTATAACTCTTAACTCCCATACTCCAACTCCACTCTATCTAACTCACAGTTCATCCCAAAGATCAACATCAAACTTACTTGATTCATTACAAAAAAATTGCAAACTTTCTTTTATAATTTCATTGTATTTTTTGTTTTATTTTGTATTTTTCTTGTTGGGTTTTGAACAGTCTCTTTAATACAGTTTTAGTTGTTGAAAAGGCTAATCAACTTGAATTTGAATACTGTAGATGAAATGATTTTTTAAAGTTGTTGTGATAATTGTAGAATTGAATTCTATCTTTTGAATCCTCATTTCATTTCGAATCTTGAAATTTGACCCCTTCAATTTTTTTTTTTTTTTTTCTAAACAATACAATAAATATACAATAAATAGATATCATAGCTTCTTTTTAAAACCATAACTGAAGAATATCTATACCTCAAGCAAGCAAGGAAGAAGAAAGGAAGGAAAGAAAAGGAAATTGTATTTTATTTATTTATTTGAAGAAGAAGGAAGAAGAAGAAAAATGGAAGTTGATGTTCAAGTTCAAGTTGAAGCTTACCCAACAAATGGCACATCACCAGATTCCCCGAGAGCTTGGATGATATTTGATTTAACAATGATGTCTATGTATTTCCTAGTTGCAATTTATGTATTCATAATGTCTATTGTGACAATTCGGAATAGAAAAGAAACTAGAGGATGGAAAGCAAGAGCTATCTTTATATTTTTTATTTTTGCTCAAACAATTGGTAATATTTGATATAATTATTATTAACTTTTCTTTTTCTTTTTTCTTTTCCATCAAAAAGAAAGAAAGCAAGAAAGAAAAGAATCAATCAAATCTTATATTAATCGTAATATTAACATCTATATTTTTTATTTTATTTTTTTTTTTAGGAAGAGCCATTTATTGTTCAACACTTTCAGCATCAGGTGGAAATGTTTTAAAAATGGCTTTAGAGATTCTGATTCCTGATTTTCTTTATGTCATGAGCTTCTCAATTCTATTATCATATTGGACGATTATTTATTCAACTGCAATCGGAAAAGGGAAAAATTCAAAAATCATTATTATCACAACTATTATTGCAAATACAATCTTCTTTGGAATAGGTGTTGTTATTTTTATATTATTAGCACTCGAAATCATTCAAAGAGGACTCTTTGGAACAATTTTAAGTTTTACAGTGGCCACTTTTTCATTATTAATTGCATTCTCTTTTGCTTTCCTTGGAATTAAACTTGTTCTTATCTTTAGGAAAATGCCTTCCCAGAATCGATCAAAAATTATCTTTCAAGTTTTTTTTTTTTTTCTTTTCTTTTATTTTCTGATTGAGAGAAATAATTTCAAACTAATTTTCCTTTCTTTTCAAAAAAAAAAAAAAAAAAGATTTCATTTATAGCACTTTGTTGTACTTTTTGTTTCACTTATCGATCTGTATTTGTATATTGTCTTCCAAGTAGGGAGTACTCCACAATTTTGAGAACAGGATTTTATTTTTTAATCGGAGAGATTATTCCAACAGTCTTGATTGTATTTGTTGTAAGTTATTTCCCTAACCAACTCCAAGAAATGTTCTCTTCAATTTCCGATATTCTACCATGGAGAAGAGACAGAAAAAAGTATGGAACCATTCGTAGTGAAGATGAGGCCTCTCTTTATGAGCAAGCCAACTCAAATTTTGATGAGATTCCATCTCAAAATTTGAATTCAAATCCAAACTCAAATGCTACAACTCATGAAAATGAGAAAGAAGAAATTTTGGAATCAAGTACTTTCCCTTAAATCCTCTCAAATGATCTACTGGAAAAAAAAACAAACATTTTTTTTTGGATTATTATTTGTACAATAGTGTAAAAGTTTTGAATTTAGAATCATTTTGATTTTCTTTTCTTTTCATTTCTTCTTTTTTTTTTTAAATTTGTTGATAGGAAAAAAAAAATTGAATCTTTGGTTGGTCATTGAAAAAGTTTTTGAATCTTTATTTTATTTTATTCTATTCTAAATTTGATTAAAAGAGTTGAACAATTTGATCATACACTTTTTCAGCTCTTTTTCTTGTTTGAAAATCTAATTGAAAAACAATATTTGAACGGGTTGCTTGAAATCTTAAACATGTTTCTAATTTTGAAGATTTGTTGGTTATTTCTCCAATTTGAGTTTTAATTTTACTTGGGATTTCATCTGGATCTATTTCAACTCGAAATTCTGAATTAGGTCCTTGACTTAGAGATACTATTTCATCTAGACTTTTGATTTGGAAGAACTCTTCAATTGATTTATTTTGTTGCTGTTGTTGTTGTTGTTGTACTTCTTCTATAATTTATTTTTATTTTTGATTTTTTTTAAAAAAAAATTCAAAAAGAGAAAGAAAAATTAGAGATCAAGGAAAAAAAAAATTACTTGAATTTGATTGTGGTTGTGGTTGAGAGGAATATAAAATTGAAGCTTTAATTATCATTCCATTTTCTAAATCTTCTATGTCATCCAAAATAATGAATTTTTTATTTTTGTTATAATGGAAAATCATTTCTGTATTTTCTGGAAGTTTAATTGTTGATTTGATATCATTTTCTAATGCTGGTAATGTTTTTGCACTTGTTTTTAATGTATATGATTTATTATCATAGTCAATTTCATATGTTGATCCTTGATCTATTTTATTATTATTACTATTACTCTTCATTTATGAAAAAAAAAAAAAAAAAAAAAAAAAAAAACCTAAGAGTTCTTGATTTCTTCTTTCTTCAAAATCTTTCTTTTCTTTTTCCAATCTCTTTTTTTCTTCTTCAAATTCTCTTTTCTCTTTTTCCAATTTTTTCTTTTCCTCTTCAATTTTCTTTGTTTCTAATTCAATTTTTTTCTTATTTTCGTCAAGTTTATGTTCAACAAATGTAACACCTCCTAAAAATATTTTGAAGAATTGAGAAAAAAAAAAACAAATCAAAAAAGAGCAAATGAAAAATTTTTTACCAGGTTTCAATCTTAAATAATTTTCAGAGAGAAGAACAAAACTTGCATATATACATGCTGCTTCAGTATCTTGAAATTTTTTTTTAAAAAAAAAAATTAAATTTTCAAAAACAAAAAATAAATAATCAAAAAAGAAAAAATAAATAATCAAAAAAGAAAAAGAAAAAAAATTTACCAGCAAATCCATGTTTCATTCTCAATTTTGATATTGTTTCAATTGGATTTTTTTCAAATAATTCCAATAATTCAAGAATCTTTGGATAATTTTGTTTTCTATGTTGAAAATGATGTTCACACTCATGTTCTTCATTTCTTTCATCTTTTTCACTTTCTTTTATTATTTCAGTTACTGTTTTTCCATCCTTCCCTTTTGCTGTAAAATTTATATCTCTTCCACATGCCAAAAGATATTCAATGACTTCAAGATGTCCATTCTTGCAAGAACTAAGAAAGGGGGTATAACCTGTTTCAATCTCTGCTTTGGTTAAATCAGTTCTCTTATCACTTAAAAGCAATTTTACAATTCCAGTAATTCCATATTGACAAACTGCAAAAAAAGTTGTTTCATTATGATTATCAGCTTGATTAATATCAATTCTTTCATCATTTAACAACAAATTTGCAACTTCAACATGTCCACACACACATGCACCAAAAAAGGGGGTGCAACCTTCAACATCAACTTTGTTTATATCAATCCTTTGATTATTAAATAATAATTTCACGATTTCAAGGTGTCCATCTTGACATGCAAGAGAAAATGGTGTTGCTCCAAGACTGTCTGCCTTATTTACATCAATCCTTTCATCATCTAATAACAATTTCACAATTTCAAGTTTGTTTAGAGTACAAGCAAATCCAAAAGGTGTTGCTCCATAAGTATCACTTTGATTTAGATCAGTTCGCTCATTATTTAAGAATAATTTTGTCATTTCAATAAATCCTTCTTGACAAGCAATTGAAAAAGGTGTCACACCATCATTTGATGATTTATTAATATCAATCCTCTGATCGCTTAATAATAACTCCACAATTTTGATATGTTCATTCGAGCAAGAAGAATACAAAGGTGTTTCTCCATCATTATCTGCTTTATTGATATCGATTCTTTTATCATTTAATAATAATTTCACTATTTCAATATGTCCTTTTGTACAAGTAACATAGAAAGGTGTTCCTCCGTTCTTATTTATTTTATTGACATCAACTCTCTCATTATTTAATAATAATTGCACAATTTCAGTAAGTCCACTTTTACAAGCAGAATGTAAAGCTGTTTCTCCAAAAGTATCCACCTGATTGACATCAATTCTTTTATCATCTAATAATAATTTAACAATTTCAATATGTCCTTTAGTGCTAGCAACATAAAAAGGTGATGCTCCATTCTTCAATGCTTTATTAATATCAACTCTTTTATCACTTAATAATAATTTCACAGTTTCAATATGTCCTTTTTGACAAGCAATATTAAAAGGTGTCCAACTCTCTTTATCTGTTTTATTGATATCAATTCTTTTATCACTTAATAATAACTTTGCAGTTTCACTTTTTCCATTCCAACATGTAATCCAAAAGGGTGTTTGTCCATTATTATTATCTGTCTTATTTACATCAACACGTTTATCATTTAATAATAACTTCAAAACTTCATTACATCCATTTTGACAGCTACCCCAAAAAGCTGTTACTCCGTTATTTTTTGGTTGATTTATCTCAACTCTTTTATCTTTTAATAAAATCTCAACAATTTCAACACATCCTTTCACACAAGCAATATATAAAGGTGTGGCTCCATTAATCTCAGGATCATTAACATCAATTCTTTGATCATTTAATAGCAACTTTACAGCTTCGACATGGCCATTTTGACAACTAATCCAAAAGGGAGTTATGCCATTCTCTTTTTTTCTTGTAACATCAATTCTCTCGTCATTTAATAATAATTTCACAATCTCAGGAGATCCATTTTGACAACTTGCCCAAAAAGCAGTTACTCCATTCTTATTTACTTGAAGCACATCAACTTTCTCATTAGCTCGTAATAGTTTCACTATTTCAACATGTCCTCTCAAGCAAGCAACAATAAAAGGTGTTGCTGCATAACTATCTGCTTTATTAAGATCCACTCTTTGATCACTTAATAATAATTTAACAATTTCAAAGTGTCCATTTTGACAAACAATATAAAAAGGTGTGCAAGAATTATCTTTTGCTCTATTAACATCAATTCTCTCATCTTTTAAGAGAGTTTGGACAACTTCAAGGTGATTATTTTGACATGCAATAGCAAAAGGTGTTGCCCCATCCGTACTATTTATTTTATTAACATCAACTCTTTCATCATTTAATAATAACTTCATAACTTCAACATGACCACTCTGACAAGCAGCAAAAAAGGGAGTTACTCCATTCTCTTTTGATTTAGTAATATCAACTCTTTTATCATTTAATAATATTTTCACAATTTCAGAATATCCATTCTGACAACTAATCCAAAAAGCAGTTACTCCACTCTCCTTTGCTCCATTAAGTTCAACTCTCTTATCAATTAATAACAACTTCACAATTTCCTTATGTCCTTTATCACAAGCAATCCAAAATGGTGATGCTCCATTCTTATTTGTTTGATTCACATCAACTCTTTCATCCTTTCGTAACATTTTCACAATTTCAAGATGTCCTTTCAAACAAGCAATGAACAAAGGTGTTGCTCCAGAATTCGTTGCCATCTTCACATCAACTCTTTTATCATTCAATAACAATTTCACAATATCACGATGTCCATTCTGACAAGCAGCAAAAAAGGGTGTTGCATTATTCTGAGTTTCAACCTGATTCACCTTCGTTCTCTTATCACCTAACAATAACTTCACCACCTCAACTCGTCCATTTCCACAAGCTGTATACAAAGGTGTTGCGCCACTATTATTCGCGAGATTAACATTCACTTGATGAGTCCCATCCAAGAGTAATAATAGTTTCACAACTTCAGCATGACCAAAGTAAGAAGCGATATATAAAGGTGTGACTCCGTTTGGGTTTTGCCAATTGATATTAGGGTGTCGAGCAGGTGTGGCTAGGATTAAGAGTGCCTCAAGAGGATTGCCTCGATGGCAGGCAGAGAAAAACCCTTTCTCTAGGTCATCCATTTTTTTTTCCTTTTTTCCTTTTTTTTTTTGTAATTTTTCATGACTCACTGATTTTTCCTTCTTTGAATATCCTGTCGAACAAAACTTAACAGATTTGAATTCAATTATTGAATCCTTTCAAAAAAGCTTCAAAAGAATTGAAATAAATAAAAAATACTAAAATTAACCCATTTTTTTTCTTTTTTTTTTTTTTTGAATTTTTGTAATTTTTCATGAAGTTGTAAAGCTAACAAATTTTAATCCAATAAACCTTTCAGCTTGACTTTGAAATTAAATTTTCATAATTCTGAATCACCATTCTTCAATCTTTCATCTTTTTTCCGGTCCATATTTTTTGCACTATTTTTTTATTGTTTTCTTGGTTCGCATTCAATAAAAATGTATAAAGCGAAGGCTGATCATATTCCGTTTCAAAAAGCTCTAATCAGAAACTGATTAACACATTCCTTTCATGAAACCAATAACTTAACTTCTACTGAAGAAATCAAACTTTGAAAGTTTTTACTTTGAAAAAAAGAAATTTATTTTTGAAAAAGTTTTCACATTTTTACAGAGAAGCAATAATCTTTTTTTAAACTTGATTCTGACCTTGTGTTGAAGATGTTGCAATTGTTGTAATAGCAGTTGACATTGCTTGTTTTCCTGTATCTGAAGTGGCAGCACTTGCAAATGCTTGATTACGAGCTTGTTCAAAAGTATGACCACGAAATTTGTAGATCTTTTATTTTATTTTATTTTTTTTGATTATTTTATTTTCGATTGTCAAGAAAAGAAAAAGAAAAAGAAAAAAAAAGAAAAAGAAAAAGAAAAAGAAAAAGAAAAAGAAAAAGAAAAGAAAACCATATAAACTTTGCGATAAAGAAAGATATGAATTCCAGTTAATACAAACCAAAATATACAACCAAGAAGACAAATAACTCCTTCACCAATTTTTTGTTTTGAAAACAAAAATACGGTATTAATAACTCCAGAAGATCCTGTCTCAACCAATCCTAAACACATATAAAGTAGAAAGAGAATATGGAATCCACAGAAAAATAAATATGTAATAAAATAAAAGCTTGTATCTTTCATAAATGCATTATAAACTGGTCGATACCAAAGTACAAAAGAAAGAGGAGTAATGACAAAGAAGTACATGATTGCAAAACCAAAATCATTTCCATTGACTCCAGCAATCAAGATACACATTGTTGAGATTATATTAACAAATAAACATGCAACAGTTAAAAGCCAACTATAATATAAATGCTTGACCAACTTTTGCCATTCTTCAGGGATTTCAGTAGGAATTGAATGGAAGATAAGAGGATAAAAGAAGGGCCAATTTTTTACTTTTGCACTTGGGTTTCCTTGTTGATAATCTTGTTCTTGTTGTTGAAGTTTTTTAGCTTTCTCTTCAAGTTCTCTCTCTCTTCTGAAAAGTTCTTCTTCTTTCCTTCGAGTTGTCTCATCCCCAACTTGATATGTTGTCATTGGAGTCATTGTTGTAGTCGTTGTTGTAGTAGTTGGTGTTGTGAAAGGATCTTCATAAGCAGGAGGGAATGGTGACATTTTCTCAGATACATTCTCCTCTTCCTCTTCTTCTTCATCATATAACCTCTCTCTTCCACTACTACTTCCACTTCCAATTTTAAACGCTCCAAAGAATCCTTTCGCTTTACCTTTACCTTTACCTTTCTTCTCCTCCTTCTCTTCCCCTTTAAACTCTACTTTCTTATCTGTTTCTCTTTCAAGTCCATCATCAACATACTCTGGAACCTGTTCCTCTTGAAAGTCAGTTGCTTCAATCACAGCTGAATCTTGAAATGGATTCTCATCATATTGATCAAATGGATTGTTGTTGTCCATAGTTTTATTTTAATATCTTGTTGAGTTAGTTATTGCTTATTGATAGCAAAGGTTTGGTGAATGTCGAGATCAGCCAAGTCCAAAAAAAAAAATCTAAAAAAATTTAGAGTCCAAAATGGCGGGAAAATCAAAAACCTCGACAATCATTCATTGCCTAGCTTGATTGTTTGGTAATTTGATTTGGTTTCATTTTATTGTTTAGTCTTGACAAAGAGAAGACTGTTTCAAAGCAAGTTATGAAAACAATCAAACAATAGATTTATTGGAGATTTTGTTTTTTTTTTTTGGATTTTTTTTTGTTTGAAATTAGAAGGAAGAATCAATAAATAAATCAATCAAATAATGAAATCAATCATTTATTTCTTGAAGGATGAATTTATACTTTTCAATAAATGTATGTTTGACTCTTTGATTGTTTTTTTTGTTTTGTCAGTGAATTTCGACGAAGATTGTTATTTTTATGAAAATCAATGATTCATTGAAAAATCAAAAACAAAAATAATTTCCCGCCAATTTGGACTTGAAATATTTTTTTAGATTTTCCTTCTATTTTTTCTTATTGAAAAGCGTTAATAATTCAATTTCAAGATGTATATGATACCCTTCTCTCTTAGTTGATATTATAAAAGTGAACATTGGATTTGAGGTTTTGGAAAAGAGGATGAAAAAGAATGAAAAGGAGACCAAGACGAAATTATGAAGAAATCAAAATCAATCAGCAGAAAGTCTAAGTTTTATAAAGCTTTGACCCTTTCTTTTTCAACAACAAAGCTGAACTGGATTCAAAAAGTTTGGTAAAATAACTTTTTCTATCATATTAATAGTTTATGAAACAATAACAATAAATAATTAAAAATAGAGAGAATAATTCGAGAAACAGAAGAGTGAAGAATCAAAAAAATCATTGAATTTGAATCAACGAAAGACATCAATTAATTCAATTTCTGAAAGCAATCACAATATACTCGAACAAAAAACATAAACATAAACATGTTTGAGAAAGAGAATGCTCTATGGGTAGCTTCAACAGAAGGGATCATTGAAAGTGTCCAACAGTTGTTAATGGAAGAAGGGATTGACCTTAATTGGGCTGATGAAGAGAAACAAAGGACAAGTTTTTATCGTGCTTGTGGAAATGGTCATCTTGAAGTTGTGAAGCTATTATTAAATGATAAAAGAGTTGATGTGAATAAGAGTGCAAGTGATGGAGCAACACCTTTTTATAGTGCTTGTGGGAATGGACGAAGTGATGTTGTAAAATTATTGATAAGTGAGGAGAAAGTTGATGTTAAGACAGCAAAAAATAATGGCACAACACCTTTTTATATTGCTTGTCAACAAGGGAATCATGAAGTTGTTCAGTTGTTATTAAATGATTCTAGAATTGATGTCAACGGAAATAATAATACTGGCTTTACTCCTCTCGCAATAGCAAGTCATCAAGGACATCTTGAAACTGTGAGACTCCTATCAAATGATCCTAGAGTTGAAGTTAATAAAGAAAACAAAGTTGATGGCTCGACACCTTTTTATATCGCATGTAAACAAGGTCACATAGGGATTGTTCAAATATTAGTAGAGAATCAATTTGTTGATGTGAATAAGGCAGATAAGAACCTTGGATTAACCCCATTTCAAATCGCATGTATTGGTGGGAATGTTAACCTTGTTAAAACTTTACTAAGAAGTGAGAAATTGGATATAAATAAGGCAATGCATGATGATATAACCCCATTTTTTAGTGCTTGTGCACAAGGACAAATTGAAATCATCAAATTATTGTTAAATGATCATAGAATAGATTTAAATAGAAGACAACATAAAAGTGAAACTCCTTTTTCTGTCGCATGTTTCACTGGGCAGATAGAAGTTATTAAATTATTATTAAATGACGAACGACTTGATGTAAATCAAGCAAACAGCTCTATTGGTTTAACACCTTTTGCTATTGCTTGTCAAGAAGGACATATTAAAATAGTCCTTTTATTCTTGGAAAATAAAAGAGGTAATTTTTCTTTTCTTCCAAAAAAAAAAATTTTTTTTAAAGCTTATCGACGGTCAGAAAAAAATAATAAATAATAGTGAATCAAAATGTCAAATTAAATGAAAATGGTCAAATTACACTTGCAAAAGCTCAAGGAATTTTTGAATGTTTGCTTTTTTTTTCTTTTGTTTCCTTCACTTATAAAATCAGAAAAAAAAAAAAAAAAAAAAAAAAAAAAAAAAAAAAAATAGCAAATAAAACGCAAAGAAACCAGAGATTGATTAGTACATCAAAAATTCAAGAGATTACAAAAGAAGCAGAAGATTTTTCAACATTTCAAATCCATTTCCTTCCATTTCAAAAGTTTTTAGAACTTGAAAAAATTCCAAAACATGAAGATTGTAAAGATAAATTGGTCAATTTTACATTTGAACAAATGAAAGAAACAACTGATCGGCTTGTATTTATTTCTCATCGTTGGTTATCTCAAGATCATCCTGATCCTAATTCTGAACAACTTAATGCAATCAAAGATTCTTTTAGATCAGTTTGGATTTTATTTATTTTATTCTTTATTTTGTTTGATGGCAATGAAATTTACTTATTTCTTTGAAAAAAAAAAAAATTGATATAGGACCCAATTCAACATCGAATTCTAATTTGGTATGATTATTTTTCAATGCCACAACATTTTGATGAAGATTCCAAAGAAAAAAGGTTTTTTCTTTTTTGTATCTGTTCATTTTGTTTATCAATATTGATTCAAATAAAATAAATAAAATAGAGTAGCAACAATATATAGATTGAATCAAATAGTTACATTTTCAGATTCATTTTTAGTTTTACCAACAGATGATTACTTTCATAGATGTTGGTGTTTTTATGAATGGTCAGCTGCTGTTTTTACTGGCCAAAAAGTCCAATTTTATCCAAACAAATTTCAAAGTTCAGAAGAATCATTATCATTTCTTTCTGAGTTGATCAGTTCTTTTCATGGTGAGAATGATGAACCTTCAAAAGATCAATTTATTCAAAAATTTGTTGCATTTATTGAAAGTGATAAAAATCTTGTTTGGGATAATTTGATGAAAGTTTATGATGAAGAAACAATTATTAGATACCAAAAGAAATTAGATACAAGTCAAGTTAGAAATTGGACAATTGATGAAGTTTGTTCTTGGTTAACATCTATTAAATTTTCTCAATATCAAGATACATTCAAAAAAAATCAAATTAATGGATCATTTTTATTTAATCTTTATTTTGAACATCAAAACCTTTTTCAAAATGATGAGGATTATAAATTGGTACTTTTTCTTTTCTTTTTCTTTTTTCTTCACATTCAAAACAAACTTTGATATTCTTTCTTTCTTTTCGTTTTTTTCAAAATTAAACAGTTTTTAAAGAAATTGGAAATATTAATTCCATTAGAAACATGGAATGAAATCGATTTTTCATTATGGATTAAATCACAAAATTGGAATGAAAATGAAATCATTCAAGAATGTTGTCAAGTTATTGAAAAGTTAAAACTTTCTCCAAAAACTTTATTAAAGGATAAAAAATTAGAAGGAAAGAACTTAAAAGAATTTTTCATTTCAGAGATACTTGGAAATGTTCTAATTTGGAAATGTAAAAGTGGATCAATTAATAATTTTTCATGGTATTTGGATGGACCTTTTAAAGATATTGTGGATATTAATTTTGGAAGTGAATCACCTTTTTTTGTTGCATGTAGTGAAGGACATCTTAACATTATTCAATTTTTATTAAATGATAAGAGAGTTGATTTAAATAAAGTTGATAATGATGGAGTTACTCCTTTTTATGTTGCTTGTTCTTGGAAACGAAATGAAGTTGTAAAATTACTTTTAAATGATGAGAGGATTGATATAAATCGACCAAATCATGCAAATGAAACACCCTTTTATATTACTTGTCAACAAGTTCAAATTGAACTTGTTAAAATATTATTGAACAACAAGAGGATCAATGTCAATGGTGTCGCAAAAAATGGTTCAACTGCATTTCTTATGGCTTGTGGAAAAGGAGAAATTGAACTTGTCAAGCTATTGTTAAGTGATGAGAGAGTCGATGTAAACAAAGCAAGTAATGGCCAAACACCAATTTTTATTGCTTGTGTTAAAGGACAAAATCAAGTTGTTAAATTATTGTTAGCGGATAAAAGAGTTGATATTAATATTAATAATGGCTATACCCCACTATTCGCTGCCTGTGGACAAGGTGATCTTGAAATTATCCAATTATTATTAAATGATAAGAGGATTAATGTAAATGAAGGTTTATCACCACTTTTGGTCTCATGTGAAAGAAAAAATATTGATGCCATAAAATTATTATTAAATGACAAGAGAGTTGATATTAATAAAGTAGGTTCTGATACTCGAACAATTCTTTCGATGGCTTGTAAAAATGGACAAATTGAAATTGTAAAATTGTTATTAAATGATGAGAGAATTGATGTCAATATAGGAGATGATCAAAATTGGACATCTTTTTATCTTGCTTGTTATTATGGACATCTTGAAGTCGTGAAATTATTATTAAATGATACAAGAGTTGATGTGAATAAATCAAATATACATGGTTTAACACCTTTTTGGATTGCTTGTTATAATGGAAATATTGAAATTGTGAATTTATTATTTAATGACAAAAGAGTTGATATAAATCAAGCAGATAAAGAAGGTCAAACACCGTTTTGTGTTGCTTGTCAAGAAGGACACATTGAAGTAGTGAAGTTATTATTGAATGACAAAAGAGTTGATATAAATCAAGTAGATGATCAGGGTATAACATCTTTTTTTTATGCTTGTCAATTTGGACAAATTGTAATTGTGAAATTATTATTAAATGATGAGAGAATTGATGTCAATAAAACAAATAGTCATGGAGTAACACCTTTTTTAAGTGCTTGTAATAAAGGACGTTTTGAAGTTGTGAAGTTATTATTAGATGATCAAAGAGTTGATGTTAATAAAGCAATGTATGAAGGTTCGACACCTTTTTTGATGGCTTGTGAAAACGGACATATTGAAATTGTTAAATTATTATTAAATAATAAAAGAATTAATGTCAATCAAGCAGAAAGTAATGGTCGGACACCTTTTTATTGCACTTGTTTTGATGGACATATTGATGTTGTGAAATTATTAGTAAATGATCAAAGAGTTGATCTTAATAAAGCAGAAAGTAATGGTCGGACACCTTTTCATGTTGTTTGTGGAAAAGGACACATTGAAATTGTGAAGTTATTATTGAATGATCAAAGAATAGTTGATGTCAATCAAGTAGAAAAAAACAATTGGTCACCTTTTTGGATTGCATGTTTCAATGAACAGATTGAAATTGTGAAGTTATTATTAAATGATGAAAGGGTTGATATCAATAAAACAGATGGTGATGGTGTGACACCTTTTTTAATTTCTTGTCAAAGTGGATATGTTGAAATTGTAAAATTATTGGTAAGTAATCAAAGAGTTGAGATAAATAAGGTCGATAAAAATAATTGGACACCATTTTGGATTGCTTGTTGGAGTGGAAAAAGTGAAATTGTGAAATTATTATTAAATGAACAAAGAGTTGATCTCAATCAAGCAACTAATGTCGGTACATCACCTTTTAGTATTGCTTGTCAACAAGGACACATTGAAATTGTTACATTGTTATTAAATAATCAAAAGATTGCTATTAATCAAGAAGATGATGATGGTGATACACCTTTTAGTCTAACTTGTCAAAAAGGACATATTGAAATTGTTAAGCTATTATTAAATGATCAAAGAGTTGATATAAACAAAACAAATCAAAATGTTCAAACACCTTTTTATCATGCCTGTCGAAATGGATACCTTGAAATTGTGAAATTATTATTAAATGATCAAAGAGTTGATATCAAGAAAGCAAGTAAACAAAATTGGACACCCTTTTGGGTTTCTTGTTTTAAAGGACATGATAATGTAGTCAAATTATTATTAGTGGATGAGAGAATCAATGTTTATGATGCAGTTGATAATGAAACCGCATTTTTTGTGGCATGTGAAAAAGGACATCTTGAAGTTGTTAAAATTTTACTGATTGATAATCGAATTGATTTTAATCAAGCCAATATTTGTGGAATAGATGCACTTTGGATTTCGGCTTCAAATGGACATTTATCTGTTGTGGAATACTTATTAAACTCCGGAAAAAAATTTAATTTGAAATCAAAATGGGATGTTGATGTTTCAAGTAATCAAGCTAATCATAAAACAGTTCTTGAGCAAGTTAAAAGTCAAATTAGTCCTCAAAAAGTCAAATTTTCATGGGAATCAGATGAAATATTACAAAAAATTAGTGAAAATTGTCCATTGATTCTGAAATTATTAGAACAATATATTCAAAAAGAAGGTTCTGAGGAATTGATTGAAGAAGAAGATAATAAAAAACAGGAAGAAAAAGCCGAGAAAGAACAAATTGAAGTGCTTAAATTGAATGCTGATAATCAGATTAACATTGAAAAAGAAGAGCAAGAAGAAAAACAAGAAAAGGAAGAGGAAAAGGAAAAACAAATTGAAAAGGAAGAAAAACAAGAAGAGAATATTTCACAATCACTTCAAAATGATGAACAACCCATAAATCAAATTTTATTAACTGGAGAATTTTTGAAATTAGGGAAAGGGATGTTAAAACAATGGCAATCAAGAGTATTTGATCTTCGATTACAATCACTTGCTTGGAAAAAATATCAAAATGTAAATCTTTTCATTTCTTTCTTTCTTTTTTGAAAAAAGAAAATTATGAATGATTAAAAAATTAAATTAATATAGGGAGATTATGTAAATTCAATCTCAACTCAAGAAATTGAATCAATTCAAACAGTTTCAAAATCAAAATTTTCAAAAGAACATATTTTAGAATTGAAAACACCAAAAAAATTTTACTATCTTCAATTTCCAAATGAAACGATTTTAAATCAATGGATCTCAAAATTACAAGAATTAAATCAAAATTTAAAGCAACACTCAAGTTTGTAAAAGATTGATAAGAAAGTATTAATAATAAAACAAGATATTTTTCTGGTAACTTCCAATTTTTTTTTCTTTATTTGAGACATCAATTTCACTCAATCAATCAAATGACTTTACTCCTCAACAAAGAAAAAAAAATTGTCTAGTTTATCCAATTGATTGCATGCAATTGAGATTCCCAAACAATTATCTTCAAGATCGAATTTCAAAAAAGAACTCTACAAAACTCCTATCTAACAAAGATTGAATCCAAGATTCAAAAACATCAGTTTTGACTTGACTTATATTTTGGTCTCATTCCAAATTGCAAAATGTAAATGAATGAATCAAACTTTGAAACTTTCAATGAAAGAACTTAGAATTCGATTGTTTGGTGTTTGGAATTTGATTCCTTTTTTTATTGAAAAATTGAACCTCGTGGTTTTTTAGAAAAAAAAAAAAAAGAAAAAAAACGGTTCACAGGACACTTTTA
>Ga0209960_1001118_pt1 | contig 40516 bp, 38 predicted proteins | sample ThiBiot_500_plan_2_FD_183947 | JGI IMG/M metagenome (GOLD analysis project Ga0209960, IMG submission 183947) | Wastewater bioreactor microbial communities from Cape Town, South Africa - Thiocy_expt_500_plan (SPAdes) | ecosystem: Engineered > Bioreactor > Thiocyanate-remediating >... | reverse complement strand
TGATCTCCCGCATCGGCTCAGAATTGGGAGTATAAATCTGCGCCATTTCTCTGCGCTTTGCATAGAGCTGCTTGAGCTCCGAAACTGATGCCGTGAAACTTCCGTCTTCTATGCCTGCAACATTCAGGCTTATAATCTTTTCTATACTATTTGTACCGACAGAATTCCTTATATCATTAAGAGAGTTGATTTTAGTAAGCAATTCTGCTTTTTGAGTTTCAAGATCAGTCAATTTGCCAAGTGTTTTGGAGTCGATATTCTCCATATCGAAAAGACGATTGTTGATCTTGAGATTATTCAGTACTGCCCCACTGGAATCCAGTTTTTTTCTAATCAAAGAAAGATTTTCATTAAGATATTCTACGGTATTTTTATCTACCATATTCTGATCTAACAATCTTTTCTTTATCAGTTCCTGTACAGAATTATTAAGGAAGCTAACCGTGTTATTCAGGTTATAACCAGTCTTTGTAATAATCATGATAGAAGACAGTTCTTTGTCGAAATCTACATACAAGCTTCCTATTATGCTATTTACAGCCTGATTTACAGGAACAAGCGTTACAATGATATTATCAAGACCCAAATTGCTCGGATTCGGATTTGAGATCAACTTAAATTTGAGATTGGGTGATTCATACCATTCATTCAGATTCAAAATCCTGTTTTTCGGTCTGGCATAAGAAGATACAGACTCAACACTTTCCGTATTATAGTTATAAAGATTTCTGGATTGTCCCTCTTCGGGTAAAATAATTTCGTATTGATTTTTGCCTTTAGGAATAATACTTATCGGATAATTAACCTGCTGTAAATGAGACTTATCAATTTCCAAAAAAACCGGGCTATCTTCCTGATCAAGATAAGTTGTTTTTATTAGTCCTTTTGTTGTGTAATTGGTAATCAGATTTAGTTTTTTTACCAGAAACTCATTGTGGCTTCTTGATAATAATATCTTCTTAAGATAAACCCCATCCTGGTTACCACCCTGCCCCCAGATGAAATTAATAGACTGATTGGGTGTAAAGTAACTTGCTGTATTACTCGAAATACTTAATGACAAACTGGAAGAATAGATCCTTTGTGCATAATACTTACTGTAAACATAAGAAATACAGTAACCTATGAATCCCAGAATTACAAACCAATACCAATTACGAATAACTCTCTGCACAAAGTGAGCAGGGTCAAACAAATTGAAAGAACCCATTTTCTCAGCTGCCTGCGCTGAACCTTGTGTATTATTTCCGCTTTTATCAGGAATCATTATAATCTGGTAATAATTAAGTAAATAGACATTACTGTTGTAATCAATGAGACGCCCGTTGTCAGAGTTTGAAGCGGTTCTTTTCCAAAACCATTGATACTCTTACCATTCGTGTTAAGATAAATTATATCACCATTTTGAAGCCAGTAATATGGAGAGTTCATCGCATCTTCCCTTGTCAGATCCAATCTTGCCGTTTTTATGCCTTCCGGATACTTTCTGTGGATCATAATATTTTTACGGTCAACCGTTCTGTTAAGACCTCCATTCATTGCCAGAGCCTGCATTATATTAAGTTGGGTAACATAAGCGGTTTTTTCTCCCGTTATTCCTACGGTTTCCATATCGCCCAGAATGTAATAGCGGATGCCATCCAGATTCAGTCTGACTTCGGATTTCCCTTGCAAAAAATTCTCGTTGACCTTTTCTTGTAGTTCTTTGGTCATATCTTCCAATGTTCTGCCTTCTGCTTTGATATATCCGATCCCAAAAATATTAACGTCACCATTGGAATCAACCTTTAATCCATTGAAATAAAATGTAGCATTGCCGCCGGAACCGCTACCATTTCCACCAGACTGTGCATTAGAGCCTCCTGTGATTTGCTGACTCCCATTAGCCCCATTGGAAGCATTAAGAGATGAATAGAATTGCGCCGCATCTCCTTTTGGTGTTGTCACCACATTAAGGCTCAAGATATCACCTTTAGTCACTCTGTATTCCGGAACATTATAAGGAACCAAACCTTCTTCATTAATTGTAAGGCTCTCGCTAGACTGCAAGTACCGAATATCCTTCTTGGAAATACAGGAAGTGCTGATCCCGACTAAGGTTAGCAATAAAAATATATTAAATAAATAACGTTTTATCATCAATAGTTTTTTACAAAAGTATAACAATTTTAATCTTTTTTGAATCGTAATAAAAATATCGGAAGATATGCTCCTAAAAACCCAAGTGCCATAATCAACACTAATAGCCAGTTAACATTCAGATGTCTGAAAAAATAAGCTACAATAATGATTAACAAATAATAGCTTATTATATAAACCGTTGATCTCCTATGGGTTAATCCCAGGTTTAATAACTTATGGTGAATGTGATTCTTGTCCGGAGATAACACCGATTTTTTATGATAGATTCTTGTAATAATCACAGTAAGTGTATCGATGATCGGTAAGATCAGAATTGCAACTGCAATAACAGGAGCAGATTGCAAGTGATAGAAAACCTCATCTCTCTTTGCAATAAAAATCTCTATGAAGGAAATACCGGTAAATGACAATAAGAATCCCAAAATCATAGACCCCGTGTCACCCATAAAAATTTTGGTACTTCTTTTATTTGACAAATTATAGAATAAAAATCCTAAAGATGCCGCTATTAAAATACCACAAAGAATGACCAGCGGATCATTATGACTTCCCAATCTGAAAAAGCTTACACCAAACAAAGCACTTGTTATAATGGTATAACTTCCTGCAAGTCCGTCAATCCCGTCAATCAGATTAAAAGCATTAATCAAAATAATAAATGTGAGTAGACTGAATGCGACACTTACATAATAATTGATCTCATAGATTCCAAAAACACCAAATAAGCTTCTTATACGGACATCAGAACCAATAACCATTAACGCGGAAACTAAAATTTGAGCCAGTAACTTTTTGTAAGCTCTCAGAACCATAATATCATCCATAACTCCTACAAAAAACAGAATTATAAAAGAAGCAAATAAAAATTTGTACCGGCCAAATAGTTCGTAAGCGAAAATCGGTGCGCAAACACCTAATGAAAAAAAGATGGCAATCCCGCCCAAATTTGGTATTTTTCTGAGATGAGAGCTTCTTGCGCCCGGTTCATCCATCAGGTTTTTTCTCCTGGAGATTTTTATTATTGTAGGAATTGCGAAGTAAGTAATCAAAAACGAAAACACAAAGCCAAGCAAAAGCTTAAAATAGAAAAAAGATATTCCGGTGCTTTCCAAAAAAGTTTCGAAATTATTAGTCATTAGTGTTTTTTGCTTTGTATTATTGATTAATCAATATCCTGACAAGTCTCCTCAACTTAAAAAGACTAAGGATATAATAAATTTTTTTCTTCAATGGCAAAGATAATAGATAATTCTTACCAAACCGCTTATATTGCAATATATCTTTAATTTTTAAATTATTGACTGTTATAAACCGATCCAATCCTTCTGACATTCTGTAAAAATCAGAGTCCGTTCTCACAAAGGCCAGATAGGCCAGGAAAGTATAAACGCCCTCCAATATCTGAAAATTCTTCAAAGCTTTCGAGTGATAGGAAAAACGGCTTTGGTTAAAACTTTCGCTCACAGTTTCTACAGCTTTCAGTATATCCAAACCTTTTGTTGTGTGGCTTTTACTGATAGAATCCTGTCTTTCCAGATATTGATAATGATAGCTTGGAGTGAATGCCAAAACACGACACCGAAGCAGCAATTGCGGAATCAATTCGATATCTTCAAAATGAATCCCTTTTTTGAACCTTTTATTTTGAAATAATTCCTTTTTAAATAATTTGTTACAAGCGAAATAAGAGATGTCCGAAAAAACAGAAAGGTTATTCTCCAGAACGATTTTCTCCGGAAACCCTGGAAGTTGGGTTAATTTCTGAGTCACATTACCATTTTCATCAACCTTTTGAAGATTACAAATCGTCATTTCTGCCTGATGCTTGACTGCCAGTTCATACATCTCTTCGAACATCGATTCCGACACGTAATCATCACTATCAACAAAACCCAGAAATTCTCCTCTTGCTCTGTCGATTCCGAAATTGCGCGCATCGCTGAGTCCGCCGTTTTCTTTTATGAAACCAAAAATCCTATCCGGATATTCTTGCCGGAATTTTTCGATGATATGTTGAGAATTATCGCTGCTTCCATCATTCACCACCAAAATTTCGATGTCTTGCAAAGTCTGATTGACCAATGACAACAAGCATTTTTCCAGATATAATTCGACATTATAAACCGGAACAATGATTGAAACTTTGATGTTTAATTTTTCAGACATTACAAAACATATCGCTCCTCTGGAGCCTTACCTGTTGGTTTTTATCTACAAACATTTCGCTCCTACGGAGCTTTCTTCTTGCGCCTTTCTTCTTTTGAACAGTAGTTTTACAACAGCATTACTAAATATTAATTTCTGGTAAATCTCGGTCCTAAAAATCCTTTTTTAGCCTCATCAAAATCCGAACGCGAACAAGGGATACAATTATCAATATCCTCATCATCTCCAAAATACCAAAGATTACTGAAAACTTCTCTCTTGAAAGCATATTGCTCGTCATTAATCAAAACATAAAAAGTCTCGTAAGATTTCTCCTTCGGATGAGAGCGCTGAATATTGATTCCCTCGATCAGATACCAGATCATTTGTGCCAAAAGCTGATGGTTAAGTCGAGAATCAGAATAGATATTATAATTGAAAATCCCTACAGATTTCAATCTTTCACTCAAGCCGATTTCTTTCATATAGGCACAAATCTCCCTTCTGTTAAGTCCATTCACTTGCGGATTCATAGAAAAAGCCTCACCAAAACTTTCAATCGCATCACAGTTAATTGTAACCAAGTCTGCTTTACGAAAGTATGGTTCTGTTTTCTCAGTAGAATTCATCATCTCTGCCAATCTGATAATATCAAACTGAACTTCTTTGATGAGCTTTACAGAATCCATTTCGTTCAGATGTTTCTGATAGCCCAGATGATGGTAATTTTTGATAGAGAAATTTTTGGAGCCTAAGATTTTACTTAAAAAATTAGACTCATGGATTTCTTCATCCTGTTTCAGCGACACCACATTGCTGATTTGGGTGTAGCTGATATCTTGCTGATGAAAATTGAGCGCTGAAAAAAGCGAAAATGCGAAGTCATTACTTCCGCCAACAATCACCGGGATCGCACCTTTGTAATGACAAGCTGACAAAACTTCCTGCAAGATGTAATGCGAATCCTGCGGCGTCCTTCCGGAAACCAAATCTCCTAAATCCACAACCGGAATCTCAAAATCGAGCTGAGACAGTTTATAAAATTCTTTTCGTACACCTGTAAAATCCTGACTTTCCGCCTCGCCGTCAGCGCCACGGTAATCTGAAACAAATAGCAGAACAATACTGTCTTCTTTGATGTCGTTGGTGATTCTGTCTCCGATTTGCCATTTCTCGGTCCGGATTTTTCTGGGCGCAATAATAAAGTCTTCGAATTCCATAGTTCTAATCTACAATTTTTATGATAACGTCTTTTGGTGTTTCCTTAGAAAATTGAATTAACTGATTTCTAAGGCTCTGGGTATTCTCTTTCTGCACAGAGTAAAAAGAAACTGTTGCTCCTCCTGACATATAATTATTCTGAATCGTCAAAGTTCCGACTTTTGAAAAATAATCCGGCATTTTTACCCATTCATCAAAAACCAAAGCCACATCAAAATTCTGATTTTTTGCCGTATCGTAAACATATTGTTGCAAAGCCTTGTTATCGGTAAATTTTCCGTGGTCACTTTTTCTGAGTTTCGCCACTTCTATACTTCCTAAACCGTAAGTGTCCAAAAGATGAATATTATTGAAATAAGTAATCGCCCCGATATCATTGGCAATAACTTTCGAGTTTCCGTAATACTGATGAAGAAAATCCGCCAGCTGAATCTGCTGGTCAAAGATGTTTTTGGATGCGGTCGGCTGCTTTTCCAGCATTGTTCCAAACCGCATATAGAATGTAACCAGTAAAAGAAAAATAGTTCCGAATTTTAGAATTTTATTTGTCGCATTTTTATTGAAAACCTCATTAATAAAAGGCGTTATTGCAAATAAGACAATCACCACAAGATAAGCTTCATACCGTATCAGCCAGCCGAAATTAGCAAATAAAAGATGAACGACAAACCCGCAAAACACCACAAACGGAATAGCATTTTTTGAAATCTTATCCGTTAATGTTGTTTGATGTTTTGATTTGACAAAAACCTGAATCAATAAAATTAGAACTAACACCAGAACTGAAATTCCACGGTAGGCATTTCCTGCAACTCTGGTTAGGAAACCCACAATACCGTCATTGGTATTCCCTTTTAGAATCAAAGAATTTGGTAAGAAAAATGAGCCGTTGTCAATGGAAATATAACCATAAACCAGAACCGGCAAAAGCGCCAGAATTCCTAAAGCCACACTTATAACATAATCTTTTTTGATGAAAAAAAGGTAAATGCAGATAAAGAAAACAAAAAACAAACTCTCATACCGGAAACCGACAGCAATAATTGAGAGCAATGCCAGATTGGAGAAGTGTCTCGGCGTTTTATCTTCAAGATATTTTTGAAATCCGAGTAAAACCAAAACCATCACCAACGTGTGAAAAACGTGCTCCATTCCCGTCATTATCATCAGATGCAATGGCATTAGCAGAACGACTGATGACAAAACAACAATATAAGTTGATTGTGAAAATTGTTTCAGATACCTATGAAAAACAATGATCAAAGCAATTCCGGCAATACTATTGGCAACCAGTGGAATGTATTGCCAATTTCCAAATATCTTAATCAGAACAGCTAACAGAAAAGTGAACAGTGGTGATGACGTGGTAGAGGAAAATTCATATTGCGTGATACCCCACGTTCCAAATTCAGCAAAGTTTTTTGCCATAGATAAGTGGATATATGCATCGTCTAACGGATAAATATATTTTCCTGCAAAATCTATTACAACTTGGGTATTATAAAATATCAATAATCCAAGAACCAGAAATATTACTAAAAGTATTATATTTTTTTTCATCTAATTTTATTGAGTAAACCAAAGGAAGTTTTGATATTTATCCGGTGTGAAGCGCCCTGCGTTCCCCTGATATTTTACAAATACAAAATAGTAAAATATCATAAAAACAACGAAGAACAAATGGAAAAACCATCTTGTATTTTTTTTATCCATAGATGCAATAATATTGGTAATAACCAATGGTGCAAATCCTAAGTAAGAACCTACAAGTCTGGTTGAAAAAACGGGATTACTTCTCATAATAAAATAAAGACAAATTCCCATAATCAGCAGATTTCGCATATACTCATAATAATAGATCTTCTCACAAGCGACCTTGTCATAAGTAATCAGCAGGAAGCTAAAAACCAAAATCTGTCCGTCGAGAAAACTGGAGCCGGAAGCTTCATAATTGATGTAACCATTGTATCCGTTCGAAACGTCCTGAACATTAAGTGTATCCAGAAAACCTGAAAACAAATTATATATCTGAAATGGTGATAATATTACGCAAATCATTATCGAATAGAAGATCCTGCTGGGATTCATCGGGATTGTTGCGAGCCAGTAAGCAGGCAAAAAGATAATCGTGGATTTGTGAAACCCATAAGCAATATAAATACACAGAAGATACCACCAGACTTTTCTCTCTTTGATAAATTTGAAAGATATAACACACATTGTCATCCCCAATGCCTGTCTCATATGCCCGCTGTCTGCAATGAAATATCCCGGAATCAGGAAAAGAAGAATTGCAAAAACAGGATATTTGGAATCTTTGTAAAAAACGGCAAGTTTTCCGGTAATTGTTATGATAGCGCTGATCAATGTAAATTCTTTAAACGGAACGCCTGTAGAATATACCCATTTATTCAGCATGGCATACATCCATTCTACATCGATTCTTGATTTTCTAAACAGCATTTTATCAATCAACTGACTATAATCAACAGTAGGAAAATATTGGCTGTACATCGAATCATAAACAGGATAATCCGCACCAACATATCTCCTGTAGCCAATAATTACGATCATATATACGGCAATGGTCCAAAAAATAAATTTGGGAGTTCGCAAGCCATCTTCTCTATTGACTTCTACAAAACTGTAGAGAATCAAGAAGACAAAAAGAACCGTAAAAACCGGATGTAAAAATGCCATTAATTACCTTTGCTAAGTATATCTGTTATAATTAGAATTCAAATATAATTCTTATTTTAAGATTTCGCAGTGTAATAAAACAAGTATTAATTCGATTTAATTCCTCCTAACGTTCAATTATTTTTTATCATTTTTTTCAAAATATATAACCTCACTGGTTCTTCAAAATATTTAAAGGCTAATGACGCCATTAGTAAATTGAGTAAAGCTAAAATCAGCAACTCTATAGAACCGGAAATATATTCCGAGATATTTAATTGGGCTATATAATTCTGAACAGGTTTGAACAAATAAAATGCTGTCAACTGGAACATATAAAAAGCAAACGAAATATTCCCCAGATAAACTATTCTTTTTGAGTTGAATAACTTATCAAAATACGTCGGAAATGACAGTGAATAAATCATCCCCGCAAACAGCAACATACACAGAGCATCCACTTTGTAGTCTGTGATTGTAAGAGTCAGTAAAATCAAAACACTGGCTGCAAAAATCAAGCTCGCTGCTTTTTTAGAAACAGTAAAATCAAACCTTAATAATCCTATTAAAATTCCCAGAAAAAACTCGGGAATAATTCTTTCCAAGCCTTTATAAGTATATTCATTAAGGTCAAAATTCTCGATATTAAACCATCTTACAATAAAGAAAAGAACAACTGCACCAAGAATAATTCTTCCCCAGAATTTATTCAGTTTAATAATAAAAGTCGCCGAAATAAATAAAAACAGGTAAGCAAACCATTCATCGGATAAACTCCAGGAATGAGTATTCCAGCTCAAAGCATCATTGATGTTCCAGGCGTGGATCATCAAAAGGTTTGAAACGATATGATCCGGCCTGATGATTAGATCTTTCTGATGAAAAACATATTTGCCGACCAATAAAAGAATACCAACGATCACAAATGTTAATATCTGTAGCGGATAGATTTTCGCAAATCTCTTAACCAGAAAATTATAATATTTCCTGGAGGTTACTTTTTCCAAAATAAAGCTTTTATGATAAGCATAGGTCAAAATAAAACCACTCAACACAAAGAAAATATCCACACCCAGATAACCTTTCTTCACAAAGAAATTATCCATTCCTCCCGTATAAACACAAAAATGATATAGGAAAACCCAAAATGCGGTATAGAATCTCAGTCCTGTTAAATTATTCAGCATCTTCTTTCTGTTTTACCAATAAAAATTCCCGATCATCTGCATCCCAAACGTTTGAAAAAGACAGAGGTAAAACATGATTTTAAAATTGTCTGAACCAATACCCTTCAACAAAATCAAAAAATAAGGAACCAGAAACAAACAGGCCCTCGCTGTTTCGCCCGTTCCGTAAGCACCTGTCAGAAGCATTGCTGAAATCGCTGAAATCGCAGAGAAAAACAGAATATTGATATTCCGGTTTTCAAAAACTTCCGTTCCTGATTTTTTTGAGAAAAAAACAGATAAAAATCCAAAAGATAAAAACAGGAAAATCTCACCAATATCTTCCATTCTTGTCATTAAATAAACAAATGGCTGATGGAACAATCGGAAACCGTCCGGATTTTCTGATTTTGAAGCCAAAAAGAACGTCTCCAATTGATTATAGCCCGTTATGGCATATATCATTGCAAATACCAAAACAAAAACAACAGTACCCATCAGGCTCAGCCAGACAAAATTCAATTTTCCCTTTAATAAAAAATAGAAACTGATGCAACCTAAAAATGCAAACAGAAATAATCCCGAAAAGGTCAAAAGATTGGTCAGAATCAACCCTGACGAAATCAGCAAAAATGAAACGGAATCAATTTTATTCTGATGAAAAATTCTCGCAAAGCCTAATAAAAAGATCAGGGTTGAAGTTAAAACCAATGCATCAATCGAAACCAGAAGATAAATATTAACAGAAGGCACAACGGCAAACAAAAGCAGCGCCCACTTCCTTCTGGTTTCTTCGAAGCCGAGATCAACCAAAATCTTATAGAACAGTGGAAATGATAAACTTCCTATCACAAAAAACACAATCGCCAGGGTTTCAATATTGGAAATATTCAGTATCCAATAATGCAGGAGCGTTACAAATGGCGGATGCGTTTTGGTATGCATCTGGAACTGTTCCAGATTCCCGGAGAAATCTCTCAGCCAAATCTGTCCGTCGGTAATGTTGATTGCATCAGCATAATATTGTCTTCCTTTCAGATAAAACGGCTGCAGGAAAGCAATGTCGAAATTACCCTGACTCAGATTGCCTAATAAAACCAAAATAACAGCAATCAAAAAGAGAAGATAGACATTCATCTTGTCAGCAAATCTGAAAGCAAAAATCCCTGAAATCAGAAACAAAAACGCAAACACAAATCCGCTCCATAAAAACTGATTGGGATAGATCACCGAGATTGGGAAAAGAATCCCTGTACCTGTATAACCGCCCTGATGCTGGTAATAGAAATTAGCGCCGGCAATGGCGATCCAAACAGCTATCGCTATAAAAAAAATCAGCCATGGAAAGCTTTTAAGATTCACCCATTGTAATTTTTCACCCATCAGTAACTGTGTTTTCTTGGTTCAAACGTCAAAAATATTAATAAAACTTCAGACTGCTCATTAATTTTTTGTGATTTTGGTTAAATAACGGCTGTGACAGAAGTCGGATTACGAAAAAATTACTGTTTCTGAGGACCTTCGCAAAATCTGCATTTAACAAATCCCAAAGCCACAAAGTTTTATTACAAAGCACCCAAATCTGAAGAAGTCATGATTGTAACCTTAAAAAATCATAATCATTGCAAAACCCTTATTAGCTTTGCGTTATCACATATTAAAATTAATTACATTTGACTGCTTAACAACTAGCTAGCATAAGTCCCCTTAATGTAAGCATACAAATGAAAAAAATAACGACAATACTATTATTAACAATATCAATAATTTGCTTTGGTCAAAAAACAATTAATTTCGCTGACTCGATTAGGAAATCATATAACATCCCCGAAATTAGTTACGCCATAATCGACAGCAGATCCACACTGGAAATCGCGGCTTTAGGAAAGCATTCGGTTAATCTTCCGGATGCAGCGACATTAAACGACAGGTTCCATATTGGCTCCAATACAAAAGCGATGACAGCGTTTATTATTGCCAAATATGTAGAAAATGGAAAACTAAAATGGACAACCCAATTTTTTGATCTATTTCCCGAATGGAAACAAAAAAGCAAACCGGAATATGCTAATATGACATTACAGAATTTACTGTCACACAAAGCAGGAATACAACCATTCCAAGGAGAAGATGACCCTGTAATTCCCGGCTTCAAAGGGACAAATCCGGAAAAAAGAAAACAATTTGGGCAGTTCGTATTAACGCTGGAACCTGTAAAACCCGACGAGCAAAACCCGTTCATTTATTCAAATGCAGGATATACGCTGGCCACGTTAATGCTAGAAAAAGTAACTCATAAAAGTTGGGAACAATTAGTTGAAAAGGTATTCAATAAGGATTTAAAATTAAATGTAAAATTATCCTGGCCCGAAAATCAAAAGCAAAAAGATACCTGGGGACATAGAACAGAGGATGGTAAGCTGGAACCGGTTCCTTCTAACTTTGACTATCATTTGGACTACACCGAACCCGCTGGAGATCTAAATATAAAGCTTAAAGATTACATCAAATTTATTCAGCTCAATTTAAAAGGTCTTGAAAAACAAGATAATTACCTGAAAGCAGAAACATATACTTTTATCCATAAGGGAATCCCAAACTATTCCCTCGGCTGGTTTAATATTTATGAAAACGGAAAAGAACTTTCGACACACTCCGGTACTGCAGGAACATACTATACTCTTGTGCACATCGACAGATTAAAAAATAAAGCCTATATAATCTTCACAAATTCCTTTAATCCGGATACGCAGCAAGGTGTAAGGCTTTTAATGAGAAAACTGAAAGAAAACTATGGCAGCTAGAAGCGTATCCCAATTGGCTATGTGTAAAATCCATAAAATCTGACGTAGCCCAATCCCTGAGGTCTTAAAACACAATTACAAAACCCTCGTGAGTTCTTGTGTTAAACAGCTATCGCATTTTTTAAAATAAAATCAACCAACACAGACATTTCATATATCAAAATTAATTATATTTGAATCTTTAATAAAAATAAATTCACAAACGATGAGTACAAAAAATCAAATCAGTTTACAGATTCCGCCTGCAGTCCTTGCAGAAGCTACGGAAAAACTACAGGATGTCAGAACCTTGCTAGCGCCTTATCTGCAGGCTCTTGCACCAGGCGAAAAAAAATCAATTTTCAAGATGGGCGACAAAACGGTGGCAACGGTTCAGAAAGTGGAAGATTACACAGAAACGAATCCGGAATTTACGCCCAGCTATATGGACAAGCCGGAGTTTAAAAAGGATGTTGCCGTAGTCACAGACCTTTCACCGCTTCGCAATCTTTCTGTGCAGTTGGCTTCTGATCTTAGTGACACTATCACCATTGCTGGCAACGAGGCATTATTGGCTGCATTACTCTATTATGGTTCTGTGAAAGAAGCTTCCAGCAAAGGTGTAGCGACTGCAACGCCTATCTACGAAGACCTGAGCGCCAGATTCACTAGAAAAGGCAACAAAAAGAAGCCTGACACAGAGTAAAACACTCTCTAAATCATCCAAACGACTCTTTTTTACTTAACAGCAGGTATAAAAGAGTCGTTTTTGAGCATAAAATACTCATCGTTGAGTAAAAAAGACTCGTTTTTGTCTGAATTCAGACGATTGTCATCTGAAAACAGACGATGAAGAATGAAAACAGAGGTTGGTTATGTGAAATCAGACTTCGGAGAGAGAAAACAGAGGATGGCGAGACGAAAATTGCGTTTAGCATCCAATATTTTCAGGATAAGCTCAACTGGATATATCTCGTATTGGCGCAATGCGTATATTTGGGTGTTGTGTGCTATTGTTGAAAACCGTAGAAAAAAAATGAAATTTAAACAGATTGATATACAAAAATTTGATTCAACAGGTAACTATGTTTTGAATGAAGAATATATTCTTTCTTATGGTTATTCTGACGGTTGGACTGAAAGATCATTTAACATTGCATTTTTTATAGATATATATTTTGACTGTAAAATTGATTTAAGTTTCTGTTTAAGAAATTTAAAAAAAAAGAATGGAACTTCATATAGCGAAAAGATTGAAAAGCAAATTGAATCACAAATACCTATTGAAATTAAAAACTTAATTGTATCGCTAATAAATCTGAAAGAGCTAAAATTAAAGTATTTATATGCTGACACATTTATGGAAGATTCAGAAAATGAGCATTTTGTCATTAATCATAATGAAAAATCCCATAATATTGGAATAGGTATCTTGCTTAAAAAAGTAAAACCTGAAAATGAATCTGAAAATTTATTTCTCCAACTTCATATAGAATTTAAAAAATGGAAAGAAGATATATATAAGAAAATATTATCCGAAATTTAAAATTACAACATCACACAACAGGTGTTTGGCAAGATTGCGAATTTTGTAATAAATACACGTTTATTTCTCGCAAGTAATTTTATCTTTAACAGAAAATAATCGGTTACGAAGCTCGCAACCTCGCCAAGCGCCGGAAAGTTAGCGGTAATTTTATCCAAAACAGACGAATTCAACAATTAATATACAAAATGAACAACTTGCAAGAATTAAATATTTACGAATTTTTTGAAAATCCAAGAATACTTTGCAACGAAGATTATACTTATAAAAATTTTTCATTTGAGGGAATCAAATTATATGATTTTGTTGACTTAATCCCTAATGAATTAATAGAAGATACAAGATTAGAAAAGCTGCCCGAAAATATTTCTCATTCTTACCTAAAAGATGGAAAAACTTACTTTGTATTAAATAACTTAGAAAAAGAATATGAACTCACTGACAGAATAAAATCTGTTAAAGAAAATGGAGGAAGACTTTTTAGCAAATCAGGAATTGGATATGGAATAAATAATGGTAAAGTTGTCGAAATAATTTTGTTAGAGTATAAATTAAACTTTTTCAATGATGTAAACAAAAATAACGTAAGTGAGATTTTTGGAAAATTTGATGCAGAAAATGAAGATTATGATTATCAACATGGAGCGTTGATGAACACTTTATATAAATATTTATCACGTAAATTAGAAATTGAATTAGATGAATGGGATAACAAGGTGAAATTAATAAAAATTGGAGAAGAACTTAAATAAAAACTACCGCTAACAAGCGTTTGACAAGATTGCGAATTTTGTAGTAAATACACATTTATTTCTCGCAAGAAATTTTATCTTTGATAGAAAATAATCGGTTACGAAGCTCGCAACCTCGCCAAGCGCCGGAAAGTTAGCTGCAATCCGATAAAAACACTGTATCAAAAGAAAATTAATGATATTTGAAGAATTAAAACGTATTGAGAATTCAATATTCAAAACCAACAATCTAAATATTAAAAACTTAATAAAGGATTTAGAATGTGAAGAATATTTAGGATTTAATTTTCAACTTGAGAAACTAAATATAAAATTCAGAAAAGCGAAAATAACACCTAAAAAAGTTGGATTGTTTGTAACGCTTTGGAAAAGAAACATAGAAAACGAAACAGAACCATTTGATGAAAATGATAATTTTGATTTCTATATTATTGCAACTGAACAGGAAAATAGATTTGGATTTTTTCTATTCCCAAAGAAAACATTAATTGAAAATAAAATATTAACGACTCAAAAGAAAAAAGGAAAACGAGGTTTCAGAGTTTATCCAAGTTGGACACAAACAGAAAATAATCAAGCGGAAAAAGCAAAAAGTTGGCAAACAAAATATTTTATTGAACTTACAAATCCAGAAAATATAAATTCAACAAAAAACCCTTTCAGAGTTTGAAACTCTGAAAGGGTTAATTATTTATGGAGAATAAGTTTTTACTTTTTCTTCGCCGGTGCTTTCTTCGCAGCCGGCTTTTTAGCAGCTGGTTTCTTTTTCTCGGCAAAAGCTTTCGGATCCTGCGCGGTGATCCATTTTTTCACTTCGTCGAGAGAAATGTCTTTCAGTTCATCGGCCTCATATTTAGAATCATCTTTCTTTTTCGGGATTTTGAAGTTCGCTTTTCCAAACTTGATAAATGGTCCCCATCTTCCGTTCTCGATAGCGATCTTTTCTTTTTCCCATTGCTGGATGTAGCGGTTGGCCTCTTTGTCCAGCTTGGCATCAATCAGTTCATTGATATCACTCTGGGAAAGATTGTCGAAGTCGTAACGCTTCGGCACATTCACAAAGATGCTTTGGTATTTGATAAACGGCCCGAATCTTCCTGTTCCTTTAGTTACCGGCTCACCTTTGTAAGTGGCAATCGGTGCATCGGCTCTTTTCTTTTCGTTGATGATCTCTTCTGCTCTTTCCTGGTTCACAGACAATGGATCTTCTCCTTTCGGGATACTGATAAACGTCTCGCCCCATTTCACATAAGGCCCGAATCTCCCAACACCCACTGACACCGGCTGACCGTCAAAATCCTGAAGATCAAAAGGCAGCTTGAACAGCTCCAAAGCTTCCTCCAGTGTAATGGTAGCGATATTCTGGTTAGACATCAGTGATGCAAATGTCGGTTTCTCCTCATCATCCTGCTCGCCAATCTGGATCATTGGTCCGAATCTTCCGATTCTTGCATGAACATTTTTACCAGACTTTGGATCAATACCTAAGATTCTCTCTCCAGTTGCTCTATCTGCATTTTCTTCGACGTCCTCAATTCTTGGGTGAAATTTGGAGTAGAAATCCGTCATCATTTCTTTCCACTTTTGTTCACCGCTCGCGATCTCATCAAAGCCTTCTTCCACTCTCGCCGTGAAACCATAATCCAGGATCTCCGCAAAGTTATCGGTTAAGAAATCATTTACCACTTCACCGATATCGGTGGGAACAAATTTATTTTTATCACCGCCAAACTTCTCTTCGAGAACTTCTTTTTTGACACCGGATTTGCCCAGTGTCATCTTAATGATCTCTCTCGTTTGTGGTTCTATTTCTCTTTTATCCACATACTCGCGGTTTTGAATGGTTTGAATTGTTGGTGCGTAAGTCGAAGGACGACCAATTCCCAATTCTTCTAATTTCTTAACCAATCCCGCTTCTGTAAATCTCGCAGACGGTCTCGTAAATTTTTCTGTAGCTGTGATTGTTTTATAGTCAAGAGTTTCACCAACTTTTACTTTTGGCAACAGCTTTTCATTGCTTTCATCGTCGTCATCTTCTGTTTTGACAATGCCATAAGCCTTAAGGAATCCATCGAAAACAATCACTTCGCCTTGCGCTTCAAAATGCTGTGGTAATTTCGGATTCCCGATCTCGATCACCGTTTTTTCGATTTTTGCATTTTCCATCTGGGACGCCAGTGTTCTTCTGTAGATCAATTGATACAGTTTGTTCAATTGTGCATCTCCAATTGACTTAACAGAAAAATCTGTCGGACGGATCGCCTCGTGCGCTTCCTGTGCAGAAGAAGATTTTGTTGTATAATTTCTCGGCCTGGAATAGTTCTCGCCGTATTCTGAAATAATTTGCGCTTTTGCACCGTTGATCGCTTCCTGAGAAAGGTTAACAGAATCCGTTCTCATATAAGTAATGAATCCTTCTTCATAAAGTCGCTGCGCCAAACGCATAGTGGTCGTTACATTGTAACCCAATCTGGAAGACGCTTCCTGCTGCAACGTAGATGTTGTAAAAGGAGCAGACGCTGTGCGTGTCCCCGGTTTTGTCTCAACATTCAGAACTTTGAATTCTGTAGCTTTGGATTGTTCCAGGAATTTTTCGGCTTCAGATTCTTTTTCGAAATCTTTTTTCAGCTTAGCTGCGATCTCCTGTTTTCCGTCATTCAGGAAAATACCTTCCACTTTGAAACTTGGTTTTGGAACAAACTCACGGATCTCTTTTTCTCTCTCTACAATTAATCTTACCGCAACTGACTGGACTCTACCTGCCGACAATCCTGTTTTAACTTTTTTCCAAAGAACCGGTGACATCTCGAAACCAACGATTCTATCCAGAACTCTTCTCGCTTGTTGAGCGTTAACCAGGTTTTGATCAATATCTCTTGGGTTTTCGATTGCTTTCAGGATCGCATTTTTGGTGATCTCGTGGAAAACAATTCGTTTTCTGTTTTCAGGTTTTAATTTTAATTCATCTGCCAGATGCCATGCAATCGCTTCTCCTTCTCGGTCCTCATCGGAAGCCAGCCAGACCATCTCCGCACTTTTAACAGCGCTCTTCAGTTCTGCCACTAACTTTTTTTTATCAGCAGAAACTTCATAATCAGGCGTGAAATTGGAAAGATCAATTCCCATCCCTTTTTTAGGCAGATCACGAATGTGTCCGAAGCTGGATTTGACCTCGTAATCTTTACCTAAATATTTCTGAATCGTTTTTGCTTTTGCCGGAGACTCGACGATGACTAAATTTTTTGGCATTCTAAAAAAATTTTTGCAAAAGTAGGAGTTTTTTTATTACCAATCGATTTAAGAATTATTTCTATTGTCTATTCCTTATATATATTATTGATTTCAGAAAACCTCTTTTAACAAAACATTAACTTTTTTTCATTAAATTCGCAGACTCAATTTAAAAAAAAATGTTTTTAAATATTGAGAATGAACACGTTTGCAGAAATAAAAAACTTTAACCATATTTAAAACTGAATACAGCAGTTTAAATCAAAATGCATCGCTTTTTCATCTTTTTATATTATCTGATTGCCAAGAACCGGCTCATTTCCCTCGCAGCAGCATTGGGAATTCTTGTCGTTTGTGGATTTTTTGCTTCTAAAATTAATTTTGAAGAAGACATCAATCAGATTATTCCGAAAAATGACAAATCTGATTTGACAGCGAAAGTTCTAAAGCAATTGAACTTTTCAGACAAAATTATTGTCATCATTGAGAACAAATCAAAAGATGACCAATTCCAGCTTTCGGAAACTGCCGATACTTTTTTACATAAAATTGGACCTTTACAGAAATACATCGGTTCTGTTCAGGGAAAGGTAAACGACAACGAAATTTCCGAAACTTTTGATTTTGTCAATCAGAATCTGCCTTTATTTCTGGATGAAAACGATTATCAGGAAATTGAAAGAAAACTCAATAAAGACAGCATAGCAAAACAGGTAGAGAACAATTATGTTTCGCTGGTTTCGCCAACAAGTTTAGTCACCAAAGAATTCATCAAAAAAGATCCGCTCGGAATCACTTTTCTCGGAATCAAAAAACTCAATGCTTTAAATATCAGTAAGGATTTCAAGCTGGAAGACAATTACATTGTTACCAAAGACGGAAAAAACCTCCTGCTTTTCATCGATCCTAAAAATAAGAGCAACGACACGAAAAACAACGAAGTTTTCGTCAATCAGTTAAATGAAATTAAAGACAACCTCAACAAAGAATTCAAAGGAAAAACGGAAATCAGCTATTTTGGTTCGCCGGTAATTGCGGTTGCCAATGCTCAACAAATTAAGAAAGACATTCAGAATACGGTTATTATTTCGATGACGGTTCTGTTGATTTTGTTGATGTATTACTTCAGGAATTTCTTTACGCCGCTCATTGTTTTTTTACCGACTGTTTTTGCCGTTTTCATTTCACTGATGACTTTATACTTTATTAAAGATAAAATCTCGGCAATTTCACTCAGCGTCGGAGCAATTTTAATTGGAATTACCATCGATTATGCCCTTCATATTTTAACGCATTACAAGCACAACAACAATATTGAAGAGCTTTACAAGGAAATTACGCAACCGATTATTCTGAGCAGCGCAACTACGGCGGTTTCATTTTTGTGTTTGGTTTTTGTCCGTTCTGAAGCGTTGAAAGATCTTGGGCTTTTCGCTGCGATTACAGTTTTCCTGTCGTCTTTTACCGCTTTAATTATTGTTCCGCAACTGTATCATCCGAAAGAAAATTCAGATAAAGTTAGCACGAATTTCATCGATAAAATTGGAAATTACCCTTACGAAAAGAACAAACCTTTGATTATTGGTTGTTCAATTATGATAATTGCGTGTCTTTTTGGTTTCCGTCACGTTGGTTTTAATGAAGACATTGGTGATTTAAATTACATTCCGAAAGATTTGAAAATCAGCGAAGCCAAGCTTGAAAAGTTGTCAGATATTACTTCAAAATCGATTTACACGATTTCTTATGGAAATTCTGAAAATGAAGCTTTGGCGAGAAATTCCCAGCTGAGCCGGTTTTTGGAAAAAGAAAAGCAGGAAGGAAAAATTCTGAGTTATAATTCGCTTGGAAATGTTGTTTTATCGAAAGAAGACCAACAAAAAAAGGTTGAACAATGGAATCAATTCTGGAATCAGAACAAAAAAAACCAGACAATCTCTGAATTGGTTCAGAATGGAAACAAATTCGGATTCAATGCTTCTGCTTTCGATAAGTTTAATGAAAATTTAAATAAATCCTACTCCACTTTAAATTTAGAAGATTATGAAAAAATAAAAGCCCTTCAGATTTCAGAATTTCTGAGCAACGAAAATGGATTTTACACCGTTTCGAATGTCGTAAAAGTGGACGAAAAGAAACGCGATGCTTTCATAAAAGATGTTGAAAAAAATCACGAAGCTTTGGCAATCGACCGCCAACAGATGAACGAGAACTTTTTAGGTTTACTTAAAAATGATTTTAATACGCTAATCAATTACTCACTTTTAGCCATTATTCTTACGATTATTGTTTTCTTCAGAAATTTTGAATTGACGATCCTGACAATGTTTCCGATTGTTTTAACGGGAGTTGTGACTGCTGGAACTCTCTATTTCCTGGGATTGGAATTGAATATTTTCAGCACCGTTGTCTGCACTTTGGTTTTCGGAGTCGGAGATGATTTCAGCATTTTCCTCACGAAAGCGATGCAGAAAGAACATACAACCGGTAAAAACGAACTTCCAACCTATAGAATTTCGATTATTTTGGCAGTTTTCACAACGATTTTATCTATAGGTTCTCTGATTTTTGCAAAACATCCGGCTTTACATTCTCTGGCTTTAGTCGCTTTAATCGGAATGTTTTCCGTGATTGTAATTACCTCAACCTTATATCCGTTTTGGTTTAGATTTTTGATCATTAACAGGCAGAAAAAAGGTTTGTCGCCGATTACTCTCAGACTGTTTTTGCACTCTGTTTTATCATTTCTTTATTATGGTTTGGGTGGATTATTTTTTTCTTTTTTCGGAACTATTTTTGTGAAGAATGCGAAAGGAAACACCTTAATTTTCATTAAAAAATTCATTGCAAAATACTTAGGTTCAGTTTTGTACACCAATCCTTTTGTTAAAAAAACTGTTATCAGAAATCCAAACGAAGACTTCGGCAAACCTTCTATTATTATTGCCAATCATACATCGTTTCTTGACACATTAGCGATGGCGATGACGACTCACAAAATCGTTTATCTTGTGAATGACTGGGTTTATGAATCACCAATTTTTGGAAAGCTAGTAAAGGCATTGGGGTTCTATCCCGTTTCTCAAGGCATTGAAAACGGAATGGAAAAGCTGAGAGAAAAAGTGAAAAATGGCTATTCTCTAATGGTTTTTCCGGAAGCGAAACGTTCTTATGACAACGACATCAAGAGATTTCATAAAGGTGCATTTTATCTTGCCGAGCAATTTGATCTGGACATTGTTCCAGTTTATATCCACGGCAATTCAGAAGTCCTGCCAAAAGGCGATTTCATAATCTATGACGGTGCAATCACAGTAAAAGTCGGAGACAGAATTAATAAGAATGATTTGAGTTTTGGAACAAATTATTCCGAAAGAACGAAGAAAATCAATGCATTATTCAGAGAAAAATTTTCTGAATTGAGAACTGAATTGGAAGATGAAAATTACTTCAGAAAGAAATTATTCTTAAGTTTCCTTTACAAAGAAAATGAAGCTGTAAAGGAAATCAAACGAGATTTTGAAGCTAATAAGTCGGTTTATTTTGAACTGAATAAACATATTTCAAAAGAAGCAGTGATTCTACACATTTCAGATGACTTTGGTCAAAAAGATGTTTTATTGACACTTTATCAGGCAAGCAGAAAAATCTTCAGTTTTATACGTAACGAAGAAAACCGGGAAATTGCCGGACAGAATTATATTGTAAAAACCAGAAAAATCAGTTACATCAAAAATATTTCCGATGTCAACAAAAATATTGACGTGCTTTTGATTTCTGATGACCATTTTAGCTTTTCAAAAATCTCTGATCTACCAGAAACCGTTATACTGTTAAAAACAAAAGCGTTATTGTTCACTAATCAGAATTATTCCCTAATATTTGAATCAGACGCTATAAAAATTTACAAAAAAAATCAGAATAAAGGCTAAAAATCATAGTTTTGTATAAAACCATTTTTATTAATGTCTAAAAAAATTCTTGTCATATATTATTCGCAAACCGGGCAGCTGAAGGATATTGTGAAGAATATAGCTCAGCCGTTTGAGGAAAAAAAGGACGAATATAGTGTTACCTATTATAACATCCAGCTTAAAAAGGATTTTCCTTTTCCATGGCCAAGTGATGTGTTTTTCAATACATTTCCGGAGTCTTACCTTCAGATTCCAAGTGAAATCCTTCCACCACCGGAAGATGTTCTGAATCAAAAATTTGATCTCATCCTTTTCGGATATCAGGTTTGGTATTTGACGCCTTCCATTCCGATTATTTCGTTCCTGAAAAGCGGTTATGCAGAAAATATTTTGAAAGATACACCAGTCGTTACAATATCTGGAACCAGGAATATGTGGATGCTTTCTCAGGAAAAACTGAAAGTCTATCTGCGTGATTTGAAGGCTCAATTAGTAGGAAATATTGCGTTGGTTGACAGACATGACAACTACACCAGCGTTCTTACAATCCTACGTTGGCTAACAACCGGACAAAAAGAAAAATCCGGAATTTTACCCGCAGCCGGAATTTCTGACGAAGAAATTGCCGGTTCTGTAAAGTATGGTAAGATTATTGAAGGGCATTTGCGCGAAAATAACTTTAAGGATCTTCAGCCCGAACTGGTAAAAAACGGAGCGGTAGAGATAAGACCTTTTTTGGTAAGAGTAGAAAAAGTCGGGAACAAAATTTTCACCGTCTGGTCGAATCTGATTATCAAGAAAAAAGAAAAGCGTCCTTTGCTGATAAAATTCTTTAAGGTATATTTGATGGCAGCGATCTGGATTATATCTCCGATCGTTTTAATATTTCATATATTATTAGCGCCATTATTATGGTTTAAGAGAAAAAAACAAAGAGAATATTTACAAGGAATTAATTTAAAATAAAAATGAGTAACGTTTATATCACCAAATCTTCTACATACTTACCAAATGAACCGATAGCCAATGATGATATGGAAACCTATCTTGGTTTGGTAAACAACACACCTTCCAAAGCAAGAGCCTTGATTTTGAGGAACAATCAGATCAAAACCAGATATTATGCTTTGGACAAAAACGGAAACCCAACTCATACCAATGCTCAGATTACAGCTAATGCGATTAACGGACTTTTTGATGAGAATTTTAAAAAAGAAGATATGGAACTGTTGTCTTGTGGAACAACTTCTGCAGACCAAATCCAGCCGTCTCACGCATCAATGGTTCACGGTGAATTGGGTATGAACAAATCTGTGGAGATCAATACATCAATGGGACTTTGCAACTCCGGGATGAATGCGCTGAACTACGGTTTTCTTTCTGTAAAAGCAGGTGTAAAAAACAATGCGGTTTGTGTTGGTTCTGAGCGGTTTTCTTCTTGGATGACAGCGGATAAATTTGATCATGAAGCAGAGAATCTGAAGCTATTGGAAGAGAGACCAATCGTAGCGTTCAAAAGAGAATTTTTAAGATGGATGCTTTCTGACGGTGCTGGTGCATTTTTATTGGAAAACAAACCAAGAGAAAACCAGACATCATTGAGAATCGAGTGGATTGATTTTTATTCTTACGCTCACGAGATCGAGGCTTGTATGTATTCCGGGTGTGAAAAACAGGAAGACGGAAGTCTAAAATCCTGGGCAGATTATCCTTCTGATGAGTGGTTGAAGCAATCTATTTTTGCTTTGAAGCAAGACACAAAAATTCTGGATCAGTATATCCTTGTAAAAGGTGCGCAGAGTTTGAGAGCTTCTTTTGACAAACATGAGCTGGATCCGGAATCTATAGATCACGTGTTAGCGCATATCTCTTCCGGTTATTTCAAAGAAGGATTGAAAGAAGAATTTGCCAATGTAGGCTTAGACTTCCCGTGGGAAAAATGGTTCTATAATCTTTCCGAAGTTGGAAATATCGGTGCTGGATCCATCTTTATTGCTGTAGAACAATTGATGAATTCTGGGAAGCTGAAAAAAGGAGAAAAAATCCTTCTTTGTGTTCCGGAAAGTGGACGATTCGCTTATTCTTGCGCATTATTGACAGTTTGTTAATGGAAAACTTGTTACCAAATTCTGACAAAAACTTCATAGAAAGTCTGATTCCTCAAAAGTTTCCTTTTGTAATGGTAAGCGGGCTTGTAGAATATTCGGAAAATCATTTGATTTCCGAATTTGTCATTAAAGAAGACAATATTTTTGTTAATGAAAACACATTTCAAGCCTCTGGTTTGATTGAACACCAGGCGCAGAGTGTAGCTTTGCATACGGGTTACAAATATTTTCTTTTAGGCAAAGAATCTCCGACTGGTTACATCGGCGCTATCAAATCTTTTGAAGCCGAAAGTTTACCTCAAATTGGAAAAGTATTGAAATCGGAAGTGACCATTATTAATGAAATGATGGGCGTAACGCTGGTAGAAATCATTACAAAAATCAGTGATAAAGTGATTGCAAAATCGCAGATGAAAACCATTGTGAAATAATAAAAAATAAACCACAAAGTCAAGAAAGGAAAGGTAATTAATCTAAGTTCAAAAGAAGAATAGTTTTAAAGTGACAATTTTTTTTGAGCTTTTTAAAAATAAAAATGGCAAAAACTTTTGTGACTTTTGTGGTTAAAATAAAATATGGAACCGAAGACTGAAAACTTAATCAACATCCACAATTTTTTACCTCATCGCGAACCGATGCTGATGACGGATTATATTTTGGAATTGACGGAAGATAAAGTCATCACATCATTTAAAATTACTCAAGACAACATTTTTGTTCATAATAATGAGTTTGTTGAAGCAGGTTTGATAGAAAATCTAGCACAGACCTGTTCATCCATTCTCGGACAAAGTTTCTTCGAAAATCCTGATGCAGACACAAAGGTAATCGGTTTCATTACCAATATTAAGAAAATTGAAGTCTTTGCATTACCGAAAGTGGGTGATAAGATCATTTCAAAAGCCTCTCTGATTTCTCAGTTTGAAAACATCTGCCATATCTTCTGCGAGACATTTAACAATGATGAATTGTTGATACGGGCTGAAATTAATTTGTTTATTCAAGAAGTAAAACACTAAGCCAATGAAAAAACAAGACCTACCTCAGGACGAAAGCAATCTGAAGTCAGCCAACATGACCGAAGTGTTGTATGTGACCGACGAAAATGATAATTACACCACAGCCAACAGCATTGGCTGGGACGCCAAAAAAGCAGCACTCGAAGAATCGATGGAACTGATTCATGAAAGAATTGAAGAAGCGAAACAAGATGTTGCCAACAATAAAGTAAGCCCTATCATTTATTTCATGGAGCTGAATAAAATGGACTTACAAGTTCTTGCAGCCTATGTCGGAATGTGGCAATGGCGCGTAAAAAGACATGCAAAACCAAAAATTTTTAAAACACTAAGTGAATCCGTACTGAAAAAATATGCCGACGCTTTCGGAATTTCAGTAGATGAATTAAAAAACTTCGACGGAAAATAAATAGAAACCTTCAAGGTTTTAAAAACCTTGAAGGTTTGGTAAAATCAAGCTAAGAATGAAACTTAATTTTGAACACCATCAGACCGCACATTGCGAAAACGGTGTCGCCTCTAATTTACTATTAAACAAAGGGTTAAAACTCAGCGAACCCATGATTTTCGGAATCGGTTCCGGATTGTTCTTTGTATATCTTCCTTTTTTAAAAGTGAATTTCGCTCCCGGTTTCAGTTATCGCCCGATGCCAGGTGCGATTTTCAGCAAAGCGGCAAAAAGACTGGGAATAAAAATTAAAAGAATTAAATTCTCAAATCCGGCAGAAGCCCAAAAAGCGCTGGAAAAAAATTTAGAAAATAATATCCCGACAGGACTTCAGGTTGGCGTTTTCAATCTTACTTATTTTCCTGAAGAATATAAATTCCACTTCAACGCTCACAACCTGGTTGTTTACGGAAAAGAAGACGGAAAATTCCTGATCAGTGATCCTGTGATGGATTACACCACTACGCTTACCGAAGCCGAACTGGAAAAAGTAAGATATGCAAAAGGCGCTCTTCCGCCAAAAGGCCATATGTACTACCCTACTTACATTCCCGAAAATGTAAATCTGGAAGAAGCGATCAAAAAAGGAATTAAAGATACTTGTAAAAATATGTTGGCTCCCGTTCCGATCATTGGAGTAAAAGCCATGCGTTGGGTCGCAAAAAGCATTCCGAAATGGGCTGCAAAAAAAGGAACCAAAACAACCAATCATTATTTGGGACAACTGATCAGAATGCAGGAAGAAATCGGAACCGGAGGTGGTGGTTTCAGATTTATTTATGGAGCTTTCTTACAGGAAGCTGCAGTGATCCTTAAAAATGATGAATTGAGAGAGCTTTCTAAAGAAATTACAGCAATCGGTGATCTTTGGAGAGATTTTGCGGTGGATATTGCAAGAGTCTACAAAAACAGGAATTCGAAAAGCGATATTTACAACCAGCTTTCGAAAACTATGCTTCATATCGCAGATCTGGAAGAAGCTTTCTATAAAAAACTGAGAAAAGCGATCTAAATGGAGAATTTTATTGAGATTAAAAATTTATATAAAAAATATAAAAATGCAGAAGAGTTTTCTGTAAATGATATTTCGTTGAATATTGATAAAGACGAAATCTACGGAATTCTGGGTCCAAACGGAGCAGGAAAAACCACATTGATTTCCATGCTTTCAGGTTTAATAAAACCAACATCAGGAAGCTTTAAAATCAATGGATTGTCTCCTCAAAAAGATGGTTTTAAATTAAGACAAATCATCGGAATCGTTCCGCAGGAATATGCTTTGTATCCAACTTTGACCGCTAAAGAAAACTTAATGTTTTTTGGAAGTCTGTATGGCTTAAGTCATAAAAAATTAAGAAATGCTATTGATGAATCTTTGGAAATCATGGGTTTGTCAAAATTCGCAGATAAAAAAGTAGAACAGTTTTCAGGGGGAATGAAGCGTCGCTGTAATCTGATCGCGGGAACCCTTCACAATCCTAAAGTTTTATTCCTTGACGAACCAACTGTTGGTGTTGATGTTCAGTCAAAAAAAGCCATTATTGATCATCTTTTAGAGCTAAATAAAAAAGGAACCTGTATCATTTATACATCTCATCACCTTTCAGAAGCAGAGGAATTCTGTACAAAAATTGCCATCATCGACCATGGAAAGATTCATGCGGTGGGAAGTCCTGAAGAATTGGTGAACAGAGTAACAAATGCCGAAAACTTAGAAGATGTTTTCATTTCATTAACCGGAAAAGAATTAAGAGATGTTGTTGTATAAATTGTGGAGAAGTTTCGTTAAGGAAATCCTTTTGCTGAAAAGAGATATCGGAGGAATTGTCATTATTTTCGTGATGCCTTTATTGCTGATTATCACGATTACCTTGATTCAGGATTCTACTTTTAAAAATCTGGAAGGCTCAAAAATTCCAATCATTTTCATTGATAACGACAAGTCTGAGGTTTCAAAAAACATAAAGCAGGAACTCCAAAGCAGCAAAACATTTGAACTGCTGACTAATTTCACGGAAAAATCTGCACAGGATGCTGTTTTTGGCGGAGATTATCAGATGGCAATTGTTATTCCAAAAAATTTAACAAAAGATATCAATTCAAATATTGATTCTAAAGTTCAGACCATCGTCAGTTCATTCGGTTTGGAAACGGATTCTTCCGCAGTGAAGAAAACGGTTTCAAAAGCGAAAGATATTCATCTGTATTTTGATCCGGCTACGAATATCGGCTTCAAAAACAACGTGATGAATGCCGTGAACAAAATGGTTTTTGAGATCGAAAACAAAAAGATTTATAAAGCTTTCCAGGATCAGCTGGGAACGACAGAAAATCTGGAAGAAAATAAAAATTTGATCAGCTTTAAAGAAATCACTCCTAAAAAAGGCAATATGGATGTCATGCCGAATTCCGTTCAGCACAACGTCCCGGCTTGGGCTTTGTTTGCGATTTTCTTTATTGTGGTTCCTTTATCGATTAATTTAGTAAAAGAGAAAAGTCAGGGAACGAGCGTGAGAGCGAGAATCAGTCCGACTCCCTATTTTATTCATATTTTAGGAAAAACATTTACGTATCTTATCATTTGTGTCATTCAGTTTTTACTGATGGTGGCGGTAGGAATTTACCTTTTCCCTTACATGGATTTACCACAGTTCGACGTCACAGGGAAAATGTTCCAGCTTATTGTTGTGACCCTATTTTCAGGTTTGGCAGCGATTGGATTTGGTGTTTTATTGGGAACTGTTGCCGACACACAGGAACAGTCTGCACCATTTGGAGCAACTTCAGTTGTCGTTTTAGCGGCTGTCGGCGGAATCTGGGTTCCTGTATTTTTAATGCCGGAATTTATGCAGACCATCGCCAAATTCTCTCCTATGAACTGGGGCTTGAATGCGTACTACGATATCATTTTAAGAAACAGCGGAATCGGCGGAATTGCGAAAGAAATCACTTTCTTATTTTTATTTTATGTAGCCATGGTCGCTATTTCATTATTTTACGAAAGAAAACAAAATGCAGTCTAAAGAAAATTTAACTTGTACAGAGGAAGTTCGCGTAAGGTTCAACGAAACAGATCCGTTGGGAATTGTCTGGCATGGACATTACATCGTGTATTTCGAGGACGGAAGAGAAGCTTTCGGAAGACAGCACGGTTTGACGTATCTTGATATTCAGAAAGCGGGTTATGTTACACCGATCGTAAAAAGCACCTGTGAACATTTTCTTCCTTTAAAATACGGGGAAACCTTTAAAATTGTAACCACTTTCGTGAATTCAAATTCGGCAAAATTAATTTACAGATACGAACTCTTCAACGAAGATAATAAATTGGTCTGTTCGGGAGAAACCATTCAGGTTTTCCTGGATTCTGACAATAATTTATGTTTGTATAATCCTGAGTTTTTTCAGGCTTGGAAAGATAAAATGGGATTATCATGAGGAAAGAAATTTACATCACAGACTACAACTGCGTCACGCCTTTAGGTTTTGATGTTTCTTCGAACTGGAATGCTCTTTTGGAAGGAAAATCAGGCGTAGCTTTACATAAAATTATAGAAAATCAGGAGCCTTTTTATGCTTCTATGATTGATTCCGAAAAACTGAACGAAGAATTTAATAGATTCTTCGACTCCGCTCAGAAATCGGAGATTCGACATTTAGCCAATGACAGTACGGAATTCACAAGGCTTGAAAAAATGTTTTTGTTGAGTTTAAAACCTTTGGTTGAAAAACATCAGATTTCAGACGAAACGGCTTTTATTTTATCATCCACAAAAGGAAATATTAGTTTACTAAAAAACCAGAAGACTTTACCGGAAGGCGTTTTTCTTCCTAGGTTAGCTCAAAAAATTGCTGATTTTTTTGGATTTAAAACGAAACCGATTGTTGTTTCTAATGCCTGTGTTTCGGGGGTAATGGCGATTGCTGTGGCTAAGAACATGATTCGGGCTGGAAAATATAAAGATGCTTTTGTCATTGCCGGAGACGAAATTTCTGAGTTTGTAATTTCAGGTTTCAATTCTTTTCAAGCAATCGGAACAGAAATCTGCAAACCTTACGACAAAAACCGCGACGGAATCAACATCGGCGAAGCAACCGCAGCAGCTTATATAACTTCTGAATTAAATAAAAACGAAAAATTTAGTTTTAAAGTTTTAGGAGATTCAGCCATCAATGATGCCAATCATATTTCGGGCCCATCAAGAACCGGTGATGGATTGTTTGCAAGCATCAAAAATGCAATGACAGAAGCCAATATCCCGACAGAAAAAATCGATTTTATTTCGGCGCACGGAACAGCAACCATTTACAATGACGAAATGGAAGCCATCGCTTTCAACAGAATAGAATTGCAAAATGTTCCTCTGAACAGCATGAAAGGTTATTATGGACATTGTCTGGGAGCATCGGGATTATTGGAAAGCATTATTTCCATGGAAAGCGCTTTGAAAAATATATTAATTCCATCAAAAAATTTCGAACAAACGGGAACTTCCCAACCTTTGAATATTATCAAAGAAAACCAGCCTGCGGAAATCAAATATATTTTGAAAACAGCATCAGGTTTTGGTGGGTGTAATGCAGCAATTGTTTTAGAAAAATGTTAAAATGAAAACCATGAAGAAAACAGACATTTGCACCATAGAAAATTCAAAAATCGTTCTCAACAACGATATTATTTTTGAAACTCCAACTGAAAATTTTTCAGATTTTGCGAAAGAAGCTTATAAAAGTTTAGCATTGAATTATCCAAAATTTCATAAAATGGATAACTTAAGCAAACTCGCTTTTCTCGCGTCCGAAATGATTTTAAAGGACGAAGACCATAGCAGAATGGCTTTGGTTTTTGCCAACAGATCATCAAGTTTAGACACTGATCTTAAATATCAGGAAAGTATCAATTCAAAGGAAAATTATTTTCCAAGTCCTGCCGTTTTTGTGTATACTTTGCCTAATATCTGCGTGGGCGAAATCAGCATCAAACATAAAATGCAAACAGAGAATGCTTTTTTCGTTTTGGACGAATTTGATGAAAATTTTTTAAACGATTACGCAACACAGATTTTACATTTGGGCAAGGCTGATAAAGTCTTGTGTGGCTGGGTAGAACTATATCAGGAAAGTTATCAAGCTTTCGTATATTTGCTTACTTTGTAAAAAATTTAAAAATTTGAATGGCAAAAATTAAAGTAGAAAATTCAGAAATCACGATACTATCTGTAGAGAATACAGATTTCATTTCTCTTACCGATATGGCTAACGCAAAAGAAAGCGAAAGCCGTGCTGCTGATATTATCAAAAACTGGATTAGAACTCGTTTTGCATTAGAATTTTTAAGTACTTGGGAGCTTATCAACAATCCCAATTTTAAAGTGGTCGAATCTGACCACTTTAAAATGCAAGCCGGGTTGCCTAGCTTTACACTCAGTATTTCTGAGTGGATTGAAAAAACAAATGCAGTGGGAATTACTGTAAAAAAGGGCAAGTATGGCGGAACTTTTGCTCATAAGGATATTGCTTTTGAATTCGGCTCTGCAATCAGTGTATCTTTTAAGCTCTATTTAATAAAAGAATTCCAAAGATTAAAAGAAGAAGAATTCAAACAGATCGGCTGGTCTGCCAAAAGAGAATTGGCAAAAATAAATTACCATATTCATACCAATGCCATTCAGGAAAATCTCATTCCAAAAGAAGTTTCTTCAAAAGAGATTTCTATTATTTATGCCAATGAGGCAGATGTTCTTAATGTGGCATTATTTGGAATTACAGCACGCCAATGGCGAGATTTAAATCCTGAAAAGAAGGGAAATATCCGGGATTACGCTACGATGAATCAATTGATTTGTATCTCAAATCTGGAAAACATCAATGCTATTTTTATTCAGGAAAACTTCAGCCAAGGTGAGCGTTTGCAAAGGCTTAATAAAATTGCAATTCATCAGATGAAGGTGCTTGAAAATATTGAAGAAAAGCACTTTTTAAAATAAAACATTACTTTAAAATAGTTATTTATTAGAATAAATTATGGAAAACTTAAGAGAAGAATTAAAGCACAAAATCATCGAAGTTCTTAATTTAGAAGACGTTGCAGTAGAAGAAATCAAAGATACAGATCCGTTATTCGGCGGAGGTCTTGGGTTGGATTCTATCGACGCTCTGGAATTGATCGTGCTTTTGGATAAAGAATACGGAATCAAATTAGCCGATCCGAAAAAAGGGAAAGAAATTTTTTCTTCGATCGACACCATGGCGAAATTCATTGAAGAAAACAGAACGAAATAAATTAATATACCAAGGAATCCATGTAACAGTCTAGCAATTGGTAAACTGTTACATTGATATATTGTTACATTTTGTAAAATGGGTCAAAAAATTGCCATCACAGGAATGGGCATCATTTCCGCTATTGGAAACAATGTGGAAGAAAATTTGAGTTCGCTGAAATCCGGAAAACATGGAATTTCAGACATTAGCTTGTTTGAAACCCGTCATTCCGGAAATATCAAAACGGGCGAAATAAAATTGTCTAATGAAGAACTTGTTGAAAAACTTCAGTTGAATGAAGATAACAACGCAACAAGAACCTCTTTGTTGGGAATGATTGCTGCAAAAGAAGCTGTAGAAAGTGCCGGAATTTCAGACATTAATGAGTATAAAACCGGCCTGATTTCCTCAACCAGCGTTGGCGGAATGGACGTAACCGAAAAATATTTCTACACTTACGAAGACTTTCCTGAAAAGCAAAAATATATTGACGCACATGATGCAGGAAATTCATCGTTATTGATTGCAGATTATTTGGGTCTGAAAGGCATGGTTTCAACCATCAGTACGGCTTGTTCGTCTGCAGCCAATGCGATTATGATGGGCGCAAAACTGATAAAAAACGGTGTTTTGGATCGTGTGATTGTTGGCGGAACAGATTCTCTTTCAAAATTTACTTTGAATGGTTTCAACACCTTGATGATTCTGACGGATTCTTACAATACTCCTTTCGACAACGACAGAAAAGGCCTGAATCTGGGAGAAGCCGCCGCTTTCATCGTTTTGGAATCTGATGAAATCGTAAAAAAGGAAAATAAAAAAGTCTTAGGCTATCTTTCAGGATACGGAAATGCTAATGATGCACATCACCAGACCGCTTCTTCGGAAAACGGACAAGGCGCTTATTTAGCCATGGAAAAAGCATTGAAAATTTCAGGGTTGGATAAAGAAAACATCGATTATATCAACGTTCACGGAACAGCAACTCCGAATAATGATTTATCGGAAGGCATTGCAATGATCCGAATTTTTGGAGAAAATAAAGTTCCGGAATTCAGTTCTACAAAAGCTTTTACGGGTCATACTTTGGCAGCGGCGGCGGGAATTGAGGCAGTATATTCGTTGTTGGCCATTCAAAACAATCTTATTTTCCCGAATCTGAATTTTAAAACAAAAATGGAAGAATTTGATTTGACACCTGTAACTGAACTCAAAGAGAAAAATATTAACCACGTTCTTTCCAATTCGTTTGGTTTTGGAGGAAATTGTTCAACCTTAATTTTCTCAAAATCATGAGTGCAGTTTACATCAACAGTGCAGCCTGCATTTCGGTTCAGGACACATTAAATGAAAATTTTTTCCAAAATCTTAAGCCCGAAAATTCATCTCAGGTTTTAAAAGCGATCGAACCCAATTACAAGGAATTCATTCCGCCCGCAGCAAGCAGAAGAATGTCTAAAACCGTAAAAATGAGTTCCGTAGCTTCACAATATGCTTTAAAAGAAGCCCGAATCGAAAATCCAGAAGCGATCATCGTTGGAACCGGAATGGGCTGTTCCCAGGATTCTGAAAAATTCCTGAAAAATGTATTGGATAACAATGAAGAATTTCTCACCCCTACATTTTTTATTCAGTCCACACACAATACGGTTGCAGGGCAAATTGCGTTAGGTCTGCAATGTCACGCGTACAATTTCACGTATGTCAACACATCTTCTTCGCTGGAATTTTCGTTTTTGGATGCAAAATTACAGATCAATGATGACGAGGCGGAAAACGTTTTGGTAGGTTCAACAGACGAACAAACCGACCGAACCATGGAATTGTACAGATTAAACAAGACCATTAAAAAAGAAGAAAATCTTCCCGTTGATTATCTGAACTCGACAACAGACGGTGTCATTTGGGGAGAAGGGGCAAGCTTTTTTGTTTTAGGGAAAGATAAAACAGAAAATTCTTATGCTCAATTGCAAGACATTGAGATCAATAGCCAATTAGATTTGGAAGAAACGGAACAGTTTGTTGAAGATTTTTTAGCTAAAAATAATTTGTCTAAAAATGATATCGATGCTGTGATTTTTGGTTTCAGCGGAGATGCGAAATCGGATGTTTATTATGTAAAAGCAATGAATTTGTTTGAAAATTCGGCTTTGTTGTATTATAAACATTTGAGTGGCGAATTCAATACAGCAAGTGGTTTTTCAACGTTTATGGCTTGTCATATTCTTAAAAATCAGGAGATTCCGGAAGTGATGATGATTAATTCTGTAAAGAAAGACGGAATTAAAAATATTTTGCTTTATAATCATTTGGGAGGAAAAGATCACAGCTTGGTTTTGTTAGCGAAAGCTTAGTTTTTAACGCAAGTTTGTCATTCTGACGAAGGAAGAATCTCTATATTATATTTTAGATTCTTCATTTAGCTTTGCTCCATTCAGAATGACATTGCGCATATAAAATTGTGGATATTTTTAAACCAAATCCAAAAACAATAAAGATGAAACATTATCCATTCATTCTATTTTATCTCTTCTGTAACGTTTTTATTTATGCGTTTCACGGGACTTTTTGGGTGTATTTGTTTTGTATTTTATTGTTTTCTGCGGTTGTTGTTTGGAGCTCTTTCGATATTGAATTGGGATATTTCGTTAACAGCATTACTCATAAAAGAACGAAAATAAAGGAAGTGGCTTTGACTTTTGATGATGGACCAACCGAATTCACTCCGAAATTTTTAGATCTGTTGAAAGAAAATAACGTAAAAGCGACCTTTTTCTGTATCGGAAAACAGATTGAAAAATATCCCGAAACATTTCAAAGAATTATTGCAGAAGGACATACGATTGGTAATCATACACTGTCACATTCCAACAATACCGGTTTTTTATCGACTTCAAAAATGGTTGAAGAGATTGAAAAATGTGATGAAGTGATGTTGAAAATTGGAAACTTAAAGACCAATTTATATCGACCGCCTTTTGGAGTTACCAATCCGAATATTGCTAAAGCCATCAAAAAAACTCACAAAAAAAGCATTGGCTGGAATGTCCGTTCTCTCGATACCATTAAAGAAGATAAGAAAAAAATTTACCAAAAAGTCACCAAAGGATTGAAAAAAGGGAGCATCATTTTGCTTCATGACACTTCGGAAAAAACGTATAATGTTTTGGTAGATTTATTAGTATTTTTGAAGGATAAAAATTATTCAACTTTTACAATTGATAAATTTGAAAGCCACTAAGTCCACAAGGATTTCACCAGGAACACAAGAATTATTAAATATTCTTTAATAGTGTCCTTTGTGAAACCCTTGTCATCCTTGTGGTTAAATTTAAAAGACGTTAAACAATGATTAAAAATATAGCTTTAAGCACTCTTTTATTAATTTCGACTTTTGTCCTTGCTCAAAACACAGCAATGTCAGGAGCGGAAGCAAAAGCATTTGTAACTAAAGTTTCGTCGGAAACCAAAGAAATAAAAACCTTACAGGCAGATTTTACCCAAACCAAAAAAATGGATTTTCTGGATAAAAGCATCGTAACGTACGGGAAAATGTCTTTAAAAACTCCGAATATGCTGAGCTGGAAGTATACGAAACCTTATCAATACAGCATTGTTTTCAAGGATAATAAAATTTTCATCAACGATCAGGGGAAAAAATCTTCGGTGGACGCGAAGAGTAAAACTTTTGAGAAAATCAATAAACTTATTGTCGGAAGCTCAAACGGACAAATGTTTAATGATCCTGAATTTTCTGTTACGTATCTGAAAAATGCCAATTTCAACATTGCAAAATTTACCCCGAAATCGGCTCAATTGCTGAAATACATTAAACAGATAGAATTGAGTTTTCCGAAAGGACAATCAACCGTTTCGCAGGTGAACATGACGGAAGCTTCAGGTGACACGACGAATATTGTTTTCAAAAACACCAAAATCAATGCGCCGATTGCTGCTTCAGAATTCAGTTTATAGCCTGATTTTCTTACTGTTCGTTTCATGTAAGACATACAAATTAACGGATGTAAAACCTGTTTCCAATTCTGAAAAAACGGTTGAAAATTTATATTTTTCTTCCAGTGAAGATTATGTTTATAAATGTCAGATGGATATTTATAAAAATCATGTCAGCGGAATTTTGATATTAAAAAAAATTAACGAAACGGCGCATCGTGTTGTCCTCACTTCAGATTTCGGAAATAAATTAATCGATTTTGAAATTTCGGATAATAATTTTAAGCTGAACTATGTTCTTCCTGATTTAGACAAAAAAATCGTCATCAACTTTTTAAAGAACGACTTCCAGCAGCTTTTAAAAAGAGAATATCCTGTGACTGAAAGCTTTGAAAATGAGAATTCGAAAATTTATCTTTCTAAAGTTGATAAAAAAATCTATTATTTATTCTTTAACAAAGAAAATGGTTTATTGAAACAAATCATTTACACGAAAAATAATAAGGAAAAAATCGATTTTACTTTTGATGCAAAAAAACATATCTTCGCGGATAGTATTGATCTTCAACACAAAGATTTCAAGATCAACATAAAACTATTTCAAATAACTGAAACAGAATAACATGCAGACCATTCTTACAGATTTTTATACTTTACAATCATACGAACAGGCGGAAAACGGAAGTTATATTGCCAACATTTCCCTTAATAAAGATCATGATATTTTCAAGGGACATTTCCCTGGAAATCCTGTTACTCCGGGAGTTTGCATGATGCAGATCGTAAAAGAACTTTCTGAAGAATTCACAGGGTCGCCTTTATTTTTAAAAACGGCATCCAATGTGAAATTTATGGCGATCATCAATCCGTTTGAAACACCGGACCTGAAACTGCAACTCGATATCACGCAGACCGAAGAAGAAGTGAAAGTAAAAAATACAACGTCTTTTGGCGAGACTATTGCATTAAAAATGTCAGTTAACTACCAAAAAACAGCAAAATGAAGCTAATTTTTTCATTTTTAACAGCTTTTATTCTTTTTTTCCAATCAGGTCTTGAATCTTTGAGGGAAAGCTATGCAAAGGCCAATTCGTCTAATGCAAATACTGAAGAATTCATCAATATTACGGAAAAAACATCCGGGTCAGACGCTGTAATTCAGGGCTATAAAGCTGCAGCCAAGATCATGGAAGCCAAAATTACCAAGAACAACAGAAAAGCTTTGGTGAAATCCGGCGCAACAAGTCTTGAAGCGATTATTAAAAGTAATCCGAACAATGCCGAACTGAGAGTGATCCGAATGAGCGTTCAGGAAAATATTCCTAAAATTGTGGGATATAATAAAAACCTGAAAGAAGATAAAACTTTTATTCTAAATAATTATTCAAAGCAAAATTCTGCACTGAAAACATATATCAGAAAATTTGCTATGCAGTCTAAAACGATGACCGCAGCAGAAAAAAATTCACTAAAATAACCGAATGACCCTGCCTGAAGTACAAAATGCAATCGCTGAAAAAAAGATCTGCGTTTTAATTCCTACTTACAATAATGAAAAAACTCTGAAAAGAGTGATCGCCGGTGTTTTAGAATACACAGAAAATATCATTGTTGTCAACGACGGCTCTACCGATTCCACAAAGGAGATTTTAAGCCAATATCCCCAAATTGACGTCATCAGTTTACCTGAGAACAGAGGAAAAGGAAACGGCTTGAAAATCGGCTTCAGAAAGGCAAAAGAACTGGGCTACAACTATGCGATAACGATTGATTCCGACGGACAGCATTATCCAGATGATATTCCTGTTTTTGTAGAAGCTTTGCTTAATGAAAATGAAGATGTTTTATTAATTGGAAACCGAAACATGTCTCAGGACGGAATTCCAAAGAAAAGCAGCTTTGGAAACCGTTTTTCTAATTTTTGGTTCTGGTTTGAGACCGGAATTAAGCTTGAAGATACGCAATCAGGCTATCGATTATATCCTTTACACAGAATTCCGAAAAAATATTTCACCCCGAAATTCGAGTTCGAAATCGAAATTATCGTACGAACAGCGTGGAGACATGTTCATGTAAAGAATGTTCCGATAAAAGTTCTGTATGATCCTGCGGAAAGGGTTTCGCATTTCAGGCCTTTTAAAGATTTTACGAGGATCAGCATTCTCAATACCATCTTGGTAACCATCACTTTGCTTTATATTATTCCGCGAAACTTCGTGAATAATTTCAAAAAAAAAAGCATTAGAAAATTCATAAAGGAAGATGTTCTGGAAAGCGACGGAAGCAACCGCACAAAAGCGTTTTCCATTGCACTGGGAGTTTTCATCGGCTTTTCGCCTTTTTGGGGATTTCATACATTAATTGTAATTTCTCTCGCCGTCCTTTTTAAATTGAATAAAGTGCTGGCTTTTTTTGCTTCCAACGTAAGCTTACCGCCTTTTATTCCGTTCATTATTGCAGCTTCGCTGTTTTTGGGAGCTCCTTTTGTTCACGGTGACAGCAGCATTTTAAGCCAGGAACTGAATTTTGACCTCGTGAAAAATAATCTTCTGCAATATGTGATCGGAAGTTTTATTTTGGCAACAACGATGTCTGCAATTTCCGGTATTGCAACTTTTCTTTTTCTGAATAAGGTGAGTCCGGAAGTTAATTAGACTGATCTCTTATTTTACCTCAGTTTTATCTTCTTCTTTTTTAAAAACCTTATGCGGAACAAAGTAAAATCCAACAATTTTATTCGCATCATTAAAAGTGATCTGAATATCTAACTTCGTTTTAGAAAAATCCGAATAAAAGTAATAGGTATCTTTTTCATTGTTTACATCAAGGATATTTTTGAGCTCTCCCAATTGTCCTTCAAGCTGTTCTTCCAATGATTTCAAATCTTCAGGGGCAACCTGTTTTCCGATCGAATCATCAAAAAGAGCATGCGCTTTCTCCATGTTTTTATCAATAAATAATGTCGTAATAAATTGAGAACCTACTATTTTCCTATCCTGCGCGAATGAAAATAGTGATATAAAAATAAAAATCAGGGCTAAAAATTTCTTCATATTATTTCTTTAGTTTTTTGTTCGTTTTCTTTAGATATTTTTCAACATTTTCCTTATCCGGAACCGTTGTAATTTCTTTGGTTAAGGCTTTTTCGAATTCCATTTTTGCTTTGGAATATTCTTTTTTATTAAAATAATATTTTCCGGATTGATAATACACCAACCAAAAATCAGGATTTAAAGATTGGTAATAAGGCAGAAAATCATCCGTAAGCATTACATCTTTATCATCAGTTGCATGATTCACCTCAGAGCTGGCAAATTTATACTCTTCATAGTTTTCAAATTCTTTAGAATCTACGAAAGGATCTTTTGCTATGTTTAAGTTTGATTTTGCAAACTCTCCGTTTTTCAATCTTTTATCAGAAAAAATTTCATTAAGATCATAACAGACAAATTCTCCCAACTGATACGGATTCGAAGAAACCCAAACCAGTTTTTTCTGAGGTGAAAAAATCACTGCATGATGCGCTAATAATTGATTGATCGCCTTCTCATTTCCATAGCCGATCTTTTCTCCTTTCAAGCCTGATTTATCTCTTAAAATCGCTGCCATTTTCCCGGGATTAAGCTTTTTATTTTCCTGTAAAAGTTCCTGCAATTTTTCGTAACGGTACTCAGAATGGCTTTCTACAATGTGTTTCTGATTTCTCTTGTCATTTTTGTAAGCATCCGACTGGAAATGGTTAGTACAAAAAACACGGCTGGTATTTTCCACTTTATACACTCCAAAATTATCCGGAGACACTTCAATAATCACCGCATTCTTATCATTTGCGCTTCCCACCAAAATCGATTCCGAGACAAAAACTTTTCGCTTTTTGGCAATGGCAATCGCTTCATCAATATTCTTTGCATATTGTAAAATTTCTCTTGTTACCAAAGAAATTGGTGTTTTTGCCGTCAGCGGAATTTTAGACTTTCCTGCATTGATGGTAACTGTAATTCCTTCCTTATTCATTCCCGAAACGACACCGATCATTCCCGGCCAGCTTACGGAAAGGTAAGGAATTCCTTCGTCCGGCTCTACAAATTCGATCAATTTATTTTTAGAAAAATCATCGCCTACGTAAAAATCGAAATTCCTTCCGATCAGGAGATCTCCGTCCTCCGTATTTTCATTCCAGACCGCAAGAGAAGTACAGCCCACAACCATTAAATCCTGCATTGCGTGGCCAATATCATGCGCTCCGTGCAGGTACATGCTTCTTAAAAATTTCGGAGCAATAAAATCATATTTATCCGATGAATATTGAGATAAGCCGTATAATTCTGCCTGATAATCTTCACGAACGTTCAGGTACATTTTTCGGTTGTACCACTTTAGAAAACCACGTAATAAATTTTGCTTAAACTTCGACGGAACAAAGCCTTCCACTTTTGAAAAGAAAATCTCTTCCTGCTTCTGCATCAGATTTTGCGTTAAAGCTCCATTATTATAGCCCAATTGCAAAGGATTTCCTTTGATATAGAGCTCCCAAAGCCGCTGTTTATTTTTCGTTAAATAATTCTGATTAAAACTAAAAGTCGAATCGTTGATCTTGTTAACTTTCGGAATTTCAAGGGAATATTGTTTCACATCGGGAATGTGTTTGATAGATTTTCTTATTCCGCAGGATGTGATGTTGAGAATCAATAAAAGGTAAAGTAAAACTCTCTTCATCAATTCTTATTTAAAACTTTCATTAATCTTTCGTCAATCACTTCTTTTCCAAGAATTTCCGAACATGTAACAAATGCGCCAATCGTAACACCAAGAATTCCATGCATGTTGATGCTTTGTCCCGTCAAGAACAAATTACTGATCTTGGTTTTTGGGGAGATGATCGTTTTCAAAGGATTGCCGGAATCTTTTACATAGCCGTACATATTTCCTTTGTAACCACCAATATAATCCCTGTAAGATAATGGCGATGAAGTATAAATCTCCACAATATGAGATCGCAGATGAGGATATTTTTTTTCTATTTCAGCAATGAATTGTTCAGCTTTTCTTTTCTTAAAATCCTCATATTCCTGTCCTCTTTCATGCTTGTCTGCAACTATATTAAAAGTCTTTTCCCATTCCCTGACCTCATCATAATCCATATA
>Ga0209960_1001117_pt1 | contig 40563 bp, 11 predicted proteins | sample ThiBiot_500_plan_2_FD_183947 | JGI IMG/M metagenome (GOLD analysis project Ga0209960, IMG submission 183947) | Wastewater bioreactor microbial communities from Cape Town, South Africa - Thiocy_expt_500_plan (SPAdes) | ecosystem: Engineered > Bioreactor > Thiocyanate-remediating >... | reverse complement strand
ACATGAACCATATTTTTTGCCATACAACAGTATACATCCATTACACATAAAAAAGAACATTCCATTTGCAATGTTACTCCGTAGTATAAAATACTGTTCTACATTCGAAGCCTATCTTGATGAACGTGAAACAATACGTATGGCACTACTACTCAACAAATATCGGAATAATTTTATTGACAATCAATTCAATCGAATATTTACAAAATATAATAAAAACACCCATCTAACACATGAAAATTATACAAATGAAAGAAATAAAATAATCAATAAACCAATTACCAAAGAAGATCAACTGAATACTAAATATAACCAATCGATATATATCCATTTTACTTATTGCACAAGCATGGTCAATTTTCCAAAGAAATTCAACGAACTTTGGAAAAAATACTTCGAAGAGTCACCTATAAACGATATCAATCCTATACTTTGCACTCGCAACACAAACAATCTTCAACTACGACTTACATACAATAGATAATGATACTATCCCTAAAGTAACCATTCGTTTCATTACAGATCGGTTGCGTTCACATATACTACAAATTACAATGTGCTCCACTAAAATAATCTTTGGCAAAATCTCCAATGGATTGCTTTATTACAAGATCATATTTCCAGTAAATATCCGACTTAGTTCGGCATGATTGCGTATTTTATACAAAATTCCAATTGATAGCTCTAAATTTTATTACAAGACCATATTTATATTTCTCGTAAACATCCGACTTAGTTCAGCATGATTACGTATTTATATACAAAATTACAGTTAAATACAGTCAATAATTCAACAATAGACATTGTTCAGCCTTTCTACTTCATATGCTCAAATTGCTAATTAAATTGCTCGATTTTTCTACCTTTTCATTTTTTTCTCTCTATTACTTTCATTTTTTCTTTATTGCGTTGTACACACTGATTTCATGCACGGCCCTGATGAGTGTTTAATATAATAATAAACAACACGAAACGCGTCGGTCATTTCAACGTGCATTTCTTCATTATTGAAAATCATTTATATAAACAGATCGACTGCTGAAAAGCAGAGCAGAGAACAGCGAATTGAATTGTCTTGTTCAAATAAAGGCAAATCAATTTGTTTTTAAAGAAGTTTTATCGACGAGAAGTCTGAAAATTCAGTAATTGACGATTATTATTATCATTAATCCCAAGAACAATTTCTAATCTTGATTCCAGATAGTGGAGTTCGTTGGAGCTTTCTATATTTAATTCTTTCACTTTTTCTAGACCAACATTTATTAAATCCTTCGCATCAGCTATTTTGATTTCATTTGCTTTAGCCATAAAATAATCTACCTTGGTTTGATCAGTACTTTTTTCAATTAAATTATATAATACCGTTCGCTGTTCAATCAAAGTACTATTTGTTGTCATTGTCCCATACATAAATTCAACAAATTTACCAAATAAATCTGATTGAGTCTTCAACCTTGTTTGCAAAAGTTCAGCTTCAATTTTGCGGATGTCGGTCTGAAATTGAAGTATTAATTCCGCTTTACGAAGTTCAGATTGGCTAAGAGCTTTAGCTTTTTCGATTTCAAGTTTTTCTTGCTCTAATTTATAGTTTTTTTCATCTTTTTTCGCGTCCAATTCGGCAAGCTTGCGTAATTTTTCGAGTTCAACTTCATCCATTTTTCTTTGGTAAATCGAATTGCTTTCGAATTTGTCTGCAATTGCGCCCATTTCTTTTCGCGGAGAATTTTGATGTACACTAAACAAACTAAAAAGAACCAATGAACATTCAAATTAACAGAAATATTCTCTTGAGAAACTAGTTTATTTTCCTTCTGTAAGCATTTTTGGTTAGTATTTTCTAGCAAGCGATAAGAAGAATGGAAAAAAGAGACTGAATACTACGTACTAGAGATAAGATCGATTCGAATTCTTGAAAATTTAAATCGAACTGGGACTGAAGCTTCTAAAACCGAACCGAACCCAACCGACTTAGCAAAAAATTTTTAAAGATCTCACAAAGTATAACTAAAACTTCGCGATCTGAACTATAACTCGTGCGTCTGATTTCAGCCAAATGTATCTGTCATAAATATCTCTAGTTCTTATTTATTTCTACATTATTCACGTTCAAAATTACCAAGTTTATAAATATGTTTTGTAAAAAAAAAAGAAAAAATTACTGGAGAACGTCCAAAGAAAAATGCAGACAAAATATTTGAAAGTTAGAAATATATTTCTTACAGTTTATTTATCGGTTTTGAATATTTTTAAAATCATATCTTTCGAAATTTTTGCCAAACATGGATATATATTAATTCGGAAGGAAATTGGTTCGGTTCGAGTATGAAAAATTTAAACCGAACCGAACCGATCCCATCTCTGATATCTATGTAGTACCAAACGACAGAAGAAGACGATGGAGCGAGGTTTCTCAAACTTAGAAAACGACTGGAAAAATGTAGCATATCTTATCACTGATTAAATTTCAATGGTTGATCTTAAACTGCTAGCTCGAATAAATGAAATATTAACTCCTGTAAAACGAGCACCACCTGATGTGCCATTTGGTGGCATCAACATAATATTTCTGGGAGATCATATGTAGTATATGCCAGTACTTGATAAACCTCTATATGTTAATCTGGAGCGCATTTCTTCTAATCATATGCCTACAGAAATTGATGTCTAGTATGGAACGGGACGGTCATTGGTTCTACAGACCAATACAGTTACGAAGGCGACTCAACAGATGAGAACTGAATATCAAAATTATCTGACTTTGCTTAATCATCTCCGCTTAGGTGAAACAACACATGCCGATTTTGAATACGTGTGTAAACGAATCATTGCTCCTGGAAAAGCCGTTCAATCCTTGAAAGAGAAGCCATGGTGTGGGGTGCCAATTCTTGTCTTTCATAATCAGCTACGAACCGAAATAAATAGTCGAATCGCCGTGGACAAGGCAAAAGAAATGAGCACTCCAATTATCGTTGTTATAGCACATGACAAAGTTCGCTCGAAAAACGGACTGTATGACAGTATTTATGAACGTCTCCTTCATCTGTCTGACAACAAAACTGAACTTCTCCTGACTTTTTTATTTTAATACAAAATATGCCTGTATTCCTTACTGATAATATTGCTTGTGAATTAGGACTCTCGAATGGTACTTAAGGAATTTTTCGTGAACTTGTATAGGATGATCAGCAGGATCTAGTCACTTTCAATATAAGTAACGCCGTATTTCCGTCGAATACTATTTATGTTTGTGAACCGTTATATGCACTCGTGGAAATTAATCCCTCACGAGTAGAAACAAGCCTTGATGGCCTTCAACCCAAACTAATTTCTATCAAACAGCTGCTTGGTCCGCTTCTCGAGCAAAGATCAGGAAAAAGCGTCTGACACCATTCATGTGACTAGGGCACAATTACCTATCGTACCTGCCTTTGCGATAACTATTTATAAAGCACAAGAACTCACAATGGGAAAAATCGTCGTTGATCTTCAACTACCATCTACGGCTTCGCGAGTAGCATCAATATATGTACTACTTAGTCTGGCTAAGAGAGCGGAAGATTTAACTATTTTACGACCTTTCGATCAGTGTGGGAGTTATAACTAATTTTTGAAAAGTTAAAAGTTGAGAAAATCAGTAAAAAGTTAAAACGGTTATAACCATGGTTATAACCTTTAACCATGGTTATAACTTTTAACCGTAGTTATAACCTTTAATCGTGGTTATTAATCTTAATCGTAGGTAGTTATTATTAAAGCATGCTTTATTTTTAAAATATTGGCGTCATTAGTGAAGATCTTCAAGAAAGTAAGTGATCCTAATTGATCGATTTTCCCTTTTTAGATAAATAAAAGTTTCTTGAGTAATGTTCTCTTATGATTTTTTTTCTCATTATCACATTCAATAGATGAAACTAAGATCATTACTTGAAAGTTGACTAATTAAAGAATAATTGAAATTCAAAAGACTTGTATACATACAAGCTGGTTTTTCATTAACCTTTTTTTTTGAAAAAAAAAGTTTTTAAATTCAAGATACATAAACTTGGACGAAATCCGCTATGGAAGTTAAAGTTAATTTTTGAAAAGTAAAAGGTCGAAAAAATGAGTAAAAAGTTAAAATGGTTATAACTATGGTTATAACTTTTAAACTTGGTTTTAATTATTTAATGCAGTGACTGTTGTGACCGTCCATTCAGTTATATGATAGTTCATTGCTTGCTATTCATCTTGTACGATTAGTCCTGATGACTTTAGTCCGATTTCATCTCGTTCTAATTACGTTTCGCCCGCTTGTATTTCATTGAGAGTGACGATAAGAGCTCAGAGATGCGAATGAGAGACGTCCCAAATGCATTTAAGACGAAATGAGTTCGAGCGGAAAATATTTCAAACAAACTGTAAAAGCACAGAGTGTAATAGAATTAAAAATCAGAGACGATATATAGGTTTATCATAGGATTATAACTACGGCTAAAGGTTCTAACCGCGGTTAAAATTTACAACCATGGTTAAAGGTTATAACCAAAATAACTTTTGAACTGAAAAGTTGATCAGTTATAACTCGACCAATTTTAACTCCCACACTGCTTTCGATATGAAAGTCCTACAAATTCGCCCTTCGCCTGCTCAATCTGCAGAACTTGCACGTTTAGATGAACTTAATAGAAAAACACAAAGAGAGTGTGCTCATTTCACTTTTTAAAATTTTTTAAATAAATAATTTGGTAAAACTCTCCAAATACCATTTCTATGAGAAAGAGCTTAGCGAGTTCATAGACGAGCGTTACTTGTAAAGCAAGATAAAATATATTGCAACGGAAAAAACTACAATTAATGCTTAGTGTATACATTTTATAGATACACAGAAAAGATTTTTCGAATAATAAAATATACTTCGTTACACTTTCGACTTTACTCTACAACATGAAATAAACGTTTATTTGGAATTCTGGAGTAAATACTTATGCCTAAAGTGTCACATTACGTGAACAAACCGATGTATAGATAATTAGGTATAATTATGGTGAATATTAATACTGAAATGTATTGAAGTTGTTTTTATGTGTGTAGGAAGTAAACGACCTTACGTATTTATACTCAACGAAGTTCGTTGCTTTTTTCCAAGTAATGTTTATTTACGTGAATCAATGAATCGTGCTATTGCATCCACACAGTGAGGTGATGAACATGCATGAATGTCTTTCGTGCACTTTTTTTCCTCACGCTGCACTATACAGTTTTGTTTTTCCTTTCCACCTTTTGCTCGATACAAGAAAAAACAAATACACATATTTATACAGCATAATCCTTTTAGTGAATAATTTCTTTTCCCATCACGAGTCAATACATTACGTATTTTCTTTGTTGGTTTATATTATCTTTTCGTTTTCTTCTGATTCTTATCTAATCTATAGATTTATGTCTGTAATCAATAACTATCATTAACAATTGACCCTTGAGAAAGGTCGAAACTACAGTCGTAGCGATACTTTATATAATAGTCATCCTAATCCTCAAGTTCTGTACGTGCAGTGTCAATTTTTGTTGTAATTTTCTTCATTTTTCTCAATTTAAACCCTTTTCATATTTGGGTAACTTCTGAGTGGTTATACCGATAGATTTTAGTAATTATTAATTTTTGTAACTTACTGTAAGTTGAAACGTTGTAAAATTGATAGTTTATTGGTTGATCTCGTTCACAGTTATTCTTTGTATATCTAAAAAAGATAATAAACCATTAATGTATCGGAGAATATTGTCTTGTGTTTTGCACTAAATGTAAATTGATAATATCTCAATAGGAATGGTAGCTTATATACACGATATCGTCCTATTTATTTGTTACTTTTTGTGTACTTAGAAAAAGTACACTCTAAAATCGGTCAGTGTGTTCGTCCGGCCGTCCGGCCGTTTACACGATAACTTTTGAATGGCTAATCCGATTATTATGAAATTTTCTGCATAGCTTTATCTCATCAATATCTCAGTCGAGTTCAAAGATGAGCATGATTTGTCCAGGATTTCCTGAGCTAGACCCTGAAGTACTCTAATTTTGTATGCAAATTTGACCTATATCAATTTGTGCATATCAATATATTTTTTTTATGGTTTGAATAAAACCTCAACTATAATATACCAGTCGATAGAGAATTTCTTGAGCTACAAAATGGTGCTAAATTATAAAAGTAAATATACCGCGTTCAAAACTTCTTCAGTACTACAATATCCAAAAGCTTCAAAAAATTAACACTTAATGACACTTTGTCAGAATCATTAGTGTTTATTTTCCATAAAACTAACGTTATTCATGTCGCAATAGATAGACTTTATCAAGAGCTAAAAACTAAGAGTAAATTATAAAAATAGATATATGAAGAGTTCATGATTTCTTCAGTATCAGTGTCTAAAATCATGCGATGCCCTCACCCCACCTCACTCTCACTGCTACTGTCACCCTCCTCTCACTCTTACTGTTATTATCACCCTTCTCATCCCTTCACTCTCACTGTTACTATCGTCCTCCTCATCCCCTCACCCTCACCCTTCGCTAGCCTTTTTCTAAAAAATAGGAAGATATCGCCGTACTTTAAGCAAGATATGATGCTTCCAACCTAATGATAGTTATACGATCGTTACTATCACCTGTCATCGTATACAGAAATTCTTATGTCCTTTAATTTCTCTGCAAGACTTTCTCTCGGCTGGAGCTACAAATGCAGCTTGAAGTTAGTCGTCGTGATCATTTTTTAATTCGTAACTTCTTGCAATATCTATTGTCAATTATTGCTTAATGTGATAAGGGTATAATTACTAAATGTAAATCCTATTTTGCATCTTCACTGTATTGTTATCAGTTTTTTTTAATAAAAAATTACGTTACTGTATTACAAAAGCTATCTTGTGAGGTTCTGATGAAAATGTTCTCTTCGCCATGAACACAGTTTTCAGTAGTTCTATCAAGGTAATCTTTTGGAACGTAGCATGAATTTCTACAAGGTTTGTCGTACAAAACAAGAAGGTACAAAAGTCAATCTAAAACCTCCAGATAAAATTAGTGGATACAGAGAACCAAAAGCAAGTTGGAGAAAATAGTATCAGTCAATTTGTCACACAACTTAAGGAAAAATAATAGATATCTATCTACGAACGATGTATACATAATGAAAAATTGACGTTCGGAAATAAAATGGACTCTCAACTATATCCTACCCTGGCAATCCCTCGCATTCTCGTGTATGGCTACGATTAGAGGAATTTGACTACCATCCGAAACAATAGAATTGCAACTATTTAGAATATGAAGGGTATCACACATATAAGATATTGGCGATGCTGGAGAAATGTAAGAAGATGCGATATACCATCATGATATCTTTTTAATTTTTGGCCTAAGACTATCGAGAGATGCCGTATCTCTCTACGCTTCTCGAGCATCGGCAATATCCTGAATGCGTGATACTGTTCAAAAATATACAATGACATATATTCTATATATTCTCCATTTTTATACGGTACAGGTAATGCGAATCTCTCTAGATATATCATCGTCTAAACTCAATATTTCCTCTATTTTTATAGGATGCAGCAATTTACAAGTATTTTGAACTAATTATGTCATCTTCTATATCTGAAAAGACCCACGAATATCCAGAAATTGCTGCACTCTATAAAAATACAAGGCATATATTGAGTTTAGATGATGATATGTCTCGATAAATTTTCTACTCTATAAAAGCAGAGGGTATAAAAAAAATATAGCTGATATTTTATTTAAAAAAACTGACAATATCCTCATTTCGCTTTGAAATTCAATCAATCTTCCTTGTTTTTGACTTTACACTTAAATAAAATGGACTATTCTATGAATTAGGTATAGTGAAGAATAGAAATAAAAAATATTCGAGTCACGAATTATGAAAATATTTTCACTCTTACCTTTGTATAAGAGATATGAGACACACTCACAAACCTAAATGAATCGCAAGTATGAATGAATAGGAATATATACATATGAAATACAACATTACGATTTTTCTCTTGCGTTCTCTTCCTGATAAGTTGGAAATTACCAACTAGGCATGGTAGAGGATAAAAATAAACCAAAATCAACAGAACGATATACAGATGAAATACAATATTAAGATTTTTCTCTTGCGTTCTCTTCCTGATAAGCTGGAAATTACCAACTAGGTATGGTAGAGGATAGAAATAAAATATTCGAGTCACGAATTATGAAAATATTTTCACTCTTACCTCAGCATGAGAAATATGAGGGACGCTCATAAGCTGAATACAATCGCATGTGTGGGCAATTACCAATCGTAACTCTCTGTCGCGAAAATAATCGGTGATTCAAAACTATTTTTTAAAATTAACTGTTAGAGGATAAGATATTTTTCTAGCGAAAAGGGACTGTTATCTTCGACCAAATTTCTCGAAAAATTAGTATTATTACATGTACGTTGTTTACTTTAACAAAGTAAATAGGAAATATTTTGTTTACTATATACTAGTAAAGTATCACCCCTATTTAAGATGCACTAAATATCTATCAGAAACTTTATTCAACGATGTCATTGAATAAAAGAAAACGAGATTGAGAACATGGAAGTGTTATGATTAGATCAAGTGCGAAAGATTATAGATCTACGTAGTATCCAAGCTACGGTGAAAAACATAAAATTGATATCTGTCCATATCAATTAAAACCGCGACCATCATGCTTAGGTGGTTCTCAGAAACCATCAAAGTTCGTTCTCCATATTTCAGCAAAATTGGCATAAGACAATCTCAACTACTCCCGAAAAATGCAAAGAATCATTCGTAAGTACTTCTGAAAAAAATCATGATGAACTCCTGAGAAACCGATAAGAGCCACTAATGAGTAGATGTCATACGGAATTATGTAATAGCGACGAAGTATATTGATCACTTCTTGCGTTATATCTGAAACTGATAAAGCATAGATTATGGACTCTTGTTTGCCTCACACTAATTTTGGTTCAGTTCATAAGACAACAGAATCTTTACTCAATCTATGTTTGACGGTCATGGATCTATTTACAAAAATCCTCATCTGAATAAAGACCAATGCTGCTAAGTTTTGTAGATCGACTTCCTCGAAAACCATTTGCTCGTGTCACGCTTTTAACTAAACTTCTTCGAAAAAAATCTTACAGTTTCTAGTATGTTGAAAGAGAAATAAATAAATAGTGTCTATATCTTTATTCAATGAAAACCATGATTATTTCTATTAATACGGGCGGAATGAAAGAGAAACAGTTTAAGTATATTACATGAAAAAAAAACAATTTTCTAAACATCACTAACTAAAGGGCAACAAAAAGTGATTTCACCTACGATGAGCGAAAAAAAGTAATTTTATTACCGTCAGCGAATAAAAGTAGAATTTTTAAATTTCTCTCTAATAAATAAGTAGAAAAATACAGCTACTTGATTGAGGTGAAATGAAACTAAAGTGAAATCAACACTAATAGTAGTGGAAAATGAAGAATTTTTTTGACTAAATGGGACTTCATGAAAGAAATGAATTACAAAATAATTCAAAATTTGCACGTATATGTGCAATATATGCATGTGTATACAGATATCTAAAATAGTGTTAGGATCATAATTGATGGGTAATAGTATATAATATATATATAATTATATCTAGTACAATTATCAAATACTATAAGGTTCTATAAGGTTCTATCAGGTATTACTAGGTACTAGAAGGTACTATAAGGTATTACCAGGTACTATAAGCACTATAAAGTTTTATAAGATTCTATCAGGTCCTACCAGGCACCAACAGGTACCATCAGGTACTACCAGGCACCAACAGGTACCATCAGGTACTACAAGGTACTAAGAGGCATCATCAGCTGAAACCGCATATTATAATCCCCATAATCTAGGAAACAGTGATGATAGACATTAGCTAAGATTCAAGACATATTCAGTCTCTAGAATGAGCCTCACCCTCACCTCAGAGATATCCCCTGTGTACACAGAATTGAGCACTCTCGCCTATCGTTATGGTACCTTCAAGTACCTGGTAGTACCTTCTAGTATCTGATTGATTATTTAAAGAATATAAATAGAATTTGAATTATTGTATAATTCATTTTTTCAAATTACTTTGTAATACATTTCCGTCATCCAGTGACATAACCAACTTATCGTCGACTATCAGGGACGAAGCGACGGGGGGTCGCGTGGGGCGTTACGCCCCCCCAGTTTTTGAAAATTTCGTTTTTTTTGGTCGTCAAACTAGTAAAAAGGGCCTTTTTTAAGCTGTTTGGCCGCTCAATCTACTGAAAAAATATAGTTACGCCCCCCCAGCTTTTGGAAATTTTGTTTTTGTTCTGGTCCCCAAACTAGTAAGAAAACACCTTTTTTAAGCTGTTTGAACGCTCAATCTACGAAAAATATAGTTACGCCCCCCCCCCAGCTTTTCGCTCTTCGCTACGCCCCTGTCGACTATTAAAAAAAAACATTTTTTTCTCTCTCTTTGTAACATTCTGCATATATAGATCGCATTTTGTCCTCAACATGGCAAGATCGATTATAAATAATAGTTTTATCTGTATGCTCCTAATAAACTACTAGATTCTACGCCAGTAAAGTTAGCACCAGATTCACGTTTTTCCTAGCGCGATTCATTATACTACATGAATTGGTTCTAAATCAGGTTGAGTTATATGCAGAATGAAATTCTCTATCGAATCCTACTACTTTTAAGGCGAATCATCGAATAAAAAGAGCCACTTGTATCGCAAACACCAGCTCGAAAGGATATTTTCAAAAGTATTCGCTGGGACGATTCGCTATCATACCTGATTTGGTGCGAAATCGGATTTAGTTATATGCAGTATGAAATGCTACATCGAATAGTACTATTTTACTGCTGATCATAAAGCAAAGAGAACCACTTGTGCCACAAATACCAGTTCGCAACGCCTTTGGAACTGGTATTTGGGGTACAGCTATTATTTTTTTCCTCGATGACACCCCCCTCTTCATAAATAGTACTATTCGACAAGAATTTCGTTCTGCATATAACTCAACCTGATTTAGAACCAACTCATTTAGTATAATGAACCGCGCCAGAACAAACGCGAATCTGGCGCTAACTTTCTTGACGTTTCTTTTTGATTAAAAATTTATTATTTTTGTTTAGTTTTTCCAGTGTACATCAAAATTCTGTGACGAAAGCTATGGGTAACACGAACGACAAATTCTTAAGCGATTCCGCTTACCAACGATCGATGAATGCTTTTGAATGTGTAAAACGGATGCAACTTCTAACATTGGAAGACAAGATAGATGCGCATCAACAACGGTTAGATCGTGAAAAAGTTGAAATAAAAAGAGCTCAAGCCAAGGCTCAGTTTGAATTGGATAAAGCAGAGTTAATATTACAATTTCAGGCTGATGTTCGCAAAGCTCAGGCTGAATTGTCTCGAAGCAGATCGGAGACTCAAACGAGTCTATTTGAAAAATTCGTTGATTATATGAACAAAACCCTTGACATAAATACTACTTTGGTAGATCGACAAAAGAATTTATATGCTTTAATTGCGTCATCTACCGATCCTAAAAAGGTAGATTATTTTATGACCGAAGCGGAGAAGATCAAAGTCTTGGATGCTCAAACTTTAATGGCTGTTGGTCTTGAAAAAATTAAAGAATTAAATTTAGAAAATTCCGAAGAAATAAGATACTTGCAATCCAAGTTAGAAAAACTTGCTGGAACTTTGGGTCATACAAGTGATGGTGAGTATAAAGATGTTTAACTAGCATGATCAGTTTCGTCTTTGTCAGCGTTGGGATCTGTTCGATTTATAGTTTTTCGAAATAATCTCGATTTCGGTTCAGTTTAAAGGTAGATTAACGCAATTAAGCTGAGACATAGAAAGAATATGCCGGCTTTCAAGACGTTGTCAGCACCAGTAGAAGTTTTCGCCAATACTACAGATCAATGAGATATTTTTATGGTAGAATTTTCAGCGCAATAGCATTTAATACTAGGAGTGCCACTTTACCGTTTTGTTACAAGTAACTACATAGCTAAAGTAGTTGCTTTTCAAAAGTAAATATATTGTAATTTACACTGTGGAACCTCTACTTGTTACAACTTATATGTTAGAAGAAAAAGCAGTAATTCTTAATACGATACGGCTTATAATTTTATGTTAGGTACGAAGGACACGTTATTTTAATAAAAACAAAAGTATTTACTTTTGAAAAGTAACTACCTTAGTTAATTAATTACTTGTGAAGTAAAGGTAAGGCACCACCCCTATTTGATACAATCGAATTATTATCAAAATACGATGTGCTGAAATACTGGAAAATACTCCTTTTTTGTGTACTCAGAAAGTGTAGAATGCCCTCTAAAATCGGTCAGTATGTCCGTCCGATCGTTCGTTTACACGATAATTCTTAAATGGCTCATTCGATCGTCATGAAATATTCTATACGACTTTATCTCATCAATATCTCAGACGAGCTCGAAGATGGATAGAATCTGTGCAGAATTTTCTGAGTTTTAACAAGAATAATCATGATATCCTTTAGAGCCATTTTGTGGACGTAGTGTCGTACATTCTTTATAAATTTATAAATGAACACAACAATATCTTCATCTTTAGCTAAACTCGCAAATATATTCCTGCTCATTTATAAATTTATAAAATATATAAGCAATATCCATATGTATATCTTTGGCTGTGAGAAGTAGATAGCGTTTGTTTTGTATAATTCTATTTATATTCGAAGCGATAATCGAGATTTAGATATTCATTTATATTACAACTCGAATTAGGCACCACATGGGGGTAACGCGATGAGCTCACCAGATTCTTCTTCAACTATATTCGCTGCTTTTTAAAACAATATTTCTTTAAATGTAAAAATGGCTTACACTTTTAAAATGAAGTGAGGATTTGATGATCAAGTGATGAATATCTAGAACTATATATTGGATAACTAAAGAAAGAATGAAATGTCTATCATTTACCACAAATTCCGGCACCCATAAGGTATCTCTAAATTGAATCCCCACTGGTGAGTTTTTTAGCTCATAAATCATCCTAGTAACGATGAAGTAGGGATTTCTTTCTGAATTAATGCAAGTCTCCTTCTTATAGAAGAAACTGGCGAGTAACGTTTTCTTCAAATATCCGAAACTAGTCACCAGATTCTTTTACAGTTATATTCGTTATTTTTTAAAACAATATAATGAATCTGTTTACCACATTCTGGTGGCTAGATTCTGCAGAACCTAAATTTATTCAAATATCTACTAAGCTCATTATAAATATTGTATGACTGGTCAACAAGATTTTACAAGAGACATTTACAGATTCAATAGGTTCTTTGTAAATACTATATAACTGATTACCAGATTCCACATGACACATTTAGGGGTACTTCAGGTTCATTATACGTACGCTGTAACTGGTCACCGGAATGTGGTGAACGGATTCATTATATTGTTTTAAAAAACAAGTAACGCTCGTCCAAAGACTCGCTCAGCTCTTTCTCGTAGAAATGATGTTTTTATTTGAATGCCTGCTATGTGATTACCTTTCATTCAGTTTTATAGAAAACGCGCATCACTAATAATAGATAATGCCTAATTCAAACTAACCTCAGATTCAAACTCGTCACCCAAGATTATCTTTAGTCAAATTTTCTGAAAAATATTAATTAATAATCAGTTAATATCAAGTAACGCTCGTCGGTGCGAGTCACTTGACCCTCGACTGAATTTCATTTATGCTTCAAGTGTTATTTTTTTTAACATATCCTTTCACAGCTCATTCTATAAAAATAGCTATATCCAGAACGAATCCTATATCTAGAATATGTTACTGACGATCATTTAAAAAAAGATGTATCTTCCTCAGTTCTTTATTGGAATCTTCTAAATTGACAAATTACAGAGAGTCTTGAATCAATCCTTTATGACTTTTTGAATCGCCCCTACAGAATGCCTGCTGTTGTGTATAATAGGCGATAATGTCATCAGGTTTTTGCACTTCATATTACAAATATAATCGAGGAATGTTAAATTTTATCCTCAAACAATACGATACTTATTTTCATATGAATGATCGATAACTAGGGGTGCCTTATTACTATTACTTTATTACTTATTACCCTTATTACTTTTTTGATTTTTTCCACTTTAATGCGGATTATAAGATGTATAAATCACTATCTATAACTATTATTCTTAAATAGTGACTTCTAGATCTTATGATCCGCACTAAAGTGAAAAAAATCAAAAAGGTAATAAGGGTAATAAGTAATAAAGTAATAGTAATAAGGCACCCCTATCGATAACTACCACAACTTTTAAAAGAGATTCATGGTAAAAGTCAATTTACTTTAGACCGTAGAAGTTAATGATCCGATACTTGTTTTTCCAAATTTCAGTTCTGACTAGGCGCACATAAGACAAACTTTCTATATTAGCGTCTAGTCCTTCGTCGGCGTCCAAAGATTCGCCACTAACGGCTAGCCGCTATCACATTCCACTCAATTTGATAGTCTACTCTTTCATTCTCTGAATCAAAAACTGTGTCAATCTTTAATGTTTTCGAATCTCATTGACCAATTTTATGGTGCCTACATCTGATTGGTCAATTTTTACTGACCCCAAATCCGATTTGTCAGTTTTAAAGTGTCTTTATCTGATTGGTCGATTTTATGGGTACTTGATTTTGATTGGCCCATTTTCATATTGCCCCCTTCTACCACCCTCCCCTGATCATATTCTGTCGACTTTAGTGGTCTTTCAATCTCATTGATCGATTTTATGGGTAATTGATTCTGATTGGTCCATTTTCATGTTGCCCCCTCTTATATCCCCCTATCGTCTCCGATTACCTTTGGTTAAGTTTTATGAGAAATAATCCTTCTCGAGTCGCATTGCTTTTGGACCTATCAGTGTAGTGCGAACATACAAGCAAGCAAGCAAACGATTTATTTTTCTAAGACTCTTCTCTACGAGAAAGAGAATATAGCTGTAAAAGAATCTGGTGACCAGTTTCGGATATTTAAAGAAAGAGCTAGTCACCAGTTTCTTCTATAAAAAGGAGACTTACGATTAATTCAGAAAAAAATCCTCAGATTGAAAAATCCCTACATAAAAAACCCTACTTCATCGTTATTTAGATGATTTGTGAGCTAAAAAATTCACAAGTGGGGATTCAATTTAGGGATACATTCTGGGTGCCGGAATTTGTGGAAAATGATAGCATACTGACCAAATTCCTAAGCCTATATCCAAGAAAAGAACAAAATTCGGATTCTAACAACGTAGCCATTGACATATCGAAAATACCTTTTCACAGGTCAAAAGTGAGGAGTCATTTCGTCCAAAAACTTTTCAACTACCTATTAAAACTTCGATGAAATTATTATTTTATTGATTTATCATAGAAATGAAATGGCCAATTCAGAGCAAAGAAACACAATTATTAATCGAAAAAATGATAAATGATATGCGTAAATTATCGTCATTTACTAGCGCCTTTTCTGATACGGTTATCAATGCTATGTTACAAATACCAAAACATTTATTTGTTGATATGACTGTCTACAAGAATAATACTAAAATAACAGATAATGATGAATGTCTTAAATCAATTTATAATTATTCAAAGGCATTGCGTGTTAGCCAAGCACAAAACATGAGTTCGACAGAGATTATTGCTGCCCAATTGAGCTTAATACCATTGAGTTCGGGTGATCGTATTTTGTTTCTTGGAGCTAAAGGGGGTTATATTCAAGCAATAGCAGCTCAAATAGTTGGATTTCAGGGTCAAGTATGGATATGTTCACAAGATAATCAAGGTCTTCGACACGTTAAAAATGTTTTGCGAAATCATGCACCATCTATGGTAAAACAAATTATCAAATGTGTTTTAATCAATAACATGCATAATGTAGATGAACTGAAAAAAGGATTAGAGGAATTTTTTACATGCACTAAAGAATATTTTAATATTATTTATGCTTGTGGAGCTATTTCACAAGATTCAGTTGAGCATTTTCAAGAATTTTTAACCGTTCAAGGACAATTTTTAGCACCAATCAACATTGATGAAAACAATCAAAAGTTTACTATTTTACGTAAAACACGAGATTCAAAATCTGGTCAAGTCATTGTAAACAAGCGAGTACTCAATGATTGGGGAATTATATTTGCTCCTATTCTTTAATAAATTTTTCAAAGCTACTTAAAATAAAAAAAGACTTTATTTTTCCATATTTCCTACAAGTAACGTTCGTCGTTCCGACTCATTGAGCCCTTGACTAGGGTGAGTTTTAAAGATATAAAATGACCACATTCCGGATTTCTATCCTAATTTTAAATATAGAGATCGTTTATCAGGTGGTACAATCTGCATAATAAATAATAAATTCAAATTTTAGTAATGAAATTCGAGTTTATCATTTTCAGTAGCAGATCGATAATAAACAGACTAATTCGTATATCTATAGATACAAATCAAGCTGCTAGTCTCAACTTTTGCTTCTCAGCAATTAACTATCTTGTCGAAATTGAGATAATATGATGTGCTTGTTATTTAAGAGAGGGTCCGCCAAAATACCGACCATGCAAGCTGCCGAAAAATTTTAGATTTTGATTTTGATCCTATCATTTTAAAGGCCATGAAAAGTTACTACGAAAACCAAAATTTTAACTCATTCTGACTTACCTACAAAAAAATTGAAGCGGACTCATTTTTGGGCTATGCAAAAAAATCGTTTTTTCGTATTTTACGATTTTCTCGCCTATGGTTCGACCGTTCGGGGGGCGGAACATCTCAATTGATAGAGAATTTTTTTCTCTACAAAATTGCCTCTACCCATTTTTCTTGAAACATAATTTTTCCCCCCGAAAAAAATTAAATTCGAAAAAATTATAGTCATAAAATTTTAGTATTATTGATTAATACCGCATCAAAGTAAGAGATCCCAGGCTGAATTTTTTATATGCTGTAGCCCTTATCACGCTGCATCTTTTGGTATGTTTCTTTTTTAAAAAATTTATCAGGAGGTTATATAAGTTTTCGTCACAAATGATAAAATATAGCACTATTTTGCTCTTTTATATATAGAATTATTGAATTATTTTGCAAATAAGTTCACAATGTAATTATTTAAACAGTTTGAAATTTTATAGTTAATAAGATGATATAAAAACTGCTAATTTTTAATTCATTGGACTGGTTATGGAGCTCATGACGCATATGAGCACTCATCAATAAATAATTGAAAACGTCATAAGACAATTTTTTGTTGTTGTAATATGCATATGTATATCTTAGGGTCTGTGAATTGAGCGTTTGTAGAGATATGGGTGCTGAATAGAACGAAATGCAAATAGTGGTAAGGTTATTAGTAGCTGTAGGGTAGACTCTGGGATAAAATGATGAAGACAGACCCGTTGAACACGAACAATTTTACTAATATTGATCAGAAAGGTGATAATTAGGATTCCTTTATTTTATAAATGCAACATGTATCATTTCAGTTGATATCTAACACTGAATAGAAGTGATCCCATTTCTCTACATTTTAGATTCTAAACTTTTTTTTTGGACAATGGAAACTATATTTTGACATGTTTTTTTTAGCAACGACGCGAAAACATCAAAGTTTACCAATAGATTTGTTTTCAGCTTGTAGCACAGTACCTTTGGACATCGGTTACAAATAGAAAAAGACTTTTCTAATATAATTCGCGTGTATCTTTTTAGTTTTGCTGTCTCATTCTAGATAAATTTATTCATTAACTAAATAGGGAACATTTTTTCATGATATTTTTTTTAGAGAATCATAATTATATTATTCTCGTAAAGCTATTATCAGAAACGAAAAGCAGATGATAATTCTTAGTCTAACTTTGATGTACGACTTTCGTTAGAAGAATGAGCGCGATCAAACAGTACGTGTGTAGCTGCACTAGTTATATTGGTTGAAGTATTTGTAAGGCCTGCGATCGTAGACAATCTTCGTTGAAGTTTGTCATAGCTGCATCAAATTCATTTTCTTGTTCTGTGACGACATCATCATCATCATCTTGATTGACAGAAATTAGTTGTATTTGAGCTTTGTTCGCTTGTTCCCGCCTAGCAGCAGTCAATCGGGAAAAAAACTGCGTATTTATTCAGATATTTTTCAACAGCTTCTTTTTAATGAAATACGTTTTAAAATTTAATTCATGTATCTCTTTCTTTATTCCAAGCTTACGAACAACATTGCGCGGCCATCGTCAGAAGAAAAAATGATAAAAAATAAGTATATATGCATAACTAAAACTAAAATGTACAGAAAGAGAAAAAAAAGAAAATTTTTTTCTGCACGTTTAAATATGAGTACGTGCAACATTTATTATTTCTTATCATTCATTCTTTTGATGGTACTGCATAGTATCCTAGAAAAGTCTGAGATAGATTAATAAAATAATTATATCAATAACACCTAAAATACATTTCGTTTTAGGCCTATATTATTTCTTGCATTATTTGCTTTAAATTACGGTCCACTAATTTTACGTTATCATGTCGTTTCTCTTTTACTAATTTCGACCACAAATTTTTTTCTTTTTCGCAGTATTGGTTCTTGTTATGTTCATCACCTTTTTTCCGCTGATGCATCCATATTATAGTTAAACCAATAATAAATGAAAACTAAGCAACAGGCCAATAACTAAGAGTGAATAAAAAAACAATTGTTTTTATGACTTTTTCAATTATTTATTGATGAGTGCTCATATGCGTCATGAGCTCCATAACCAGTCCAATGAATTAAAAATTAGCAGTTTTTATATCATCTTATTAACTATAAAATTTCAAACTGTTTAAATAATTACATTGTGAACTTATTTGCAAAATAATTCAATAATTCTATATATAAAAGAGCAAAATAGTGCTATATTTTAGCATTTGTGACGAAAACTTATATAACCTCCTGATAAATTTTTTAAAATTTCAAAAAGTCGGATAATTATCAAAAGAACTAGAGTGAGTTTATCTAATAATGACTAGGATGTATTTCGATTCATTTCGGAATCTCATGAGGTGGCGTGGTGTTATTTGAATAACTGTAACATTCGTAGAAATTTCTGAATTAAAAGATGATTAAATGCTTCAATATTAGAGTTGCATTCGAAATTTAAAAAATTCACATACTATTTACATTTAAGTTTGAGTAGATATCTACGATGACGGATTTTAACTCGCTGAAGAGTATGATTAGGTTGGTGTAACTCTTGATAGTCAGAATATAAATTTTAAAATTCAAAATGCAACGATAAATTATGGTGTTGTAATCCTATAATACCGGGTGTACCAAAAGTTTTGCGACATTTGAAAAATTGGTTTTGTATTCTTAGCTAATCGAATTAATTGAATTTTTTCACATAACTTAAGTACATACTAGTGATATCTATCGCACTGATATAACACAATTGATCTCATTTGTTGATGTTATTTTCAGGGATGCCAAATCCAAATTTTCAAAATCAGGAGTTTTCCGAAAAAAATCAGGAGTCTATCAGGAGATTTTTTATCTCAAATCAGGAGGAAAATCAGGAGATTTTTTATGAAATCTCAAAGGTTATCAAACGATATTCTAACGGATTAACTCAAGTACTTAACCTGTTTAATCAATGCGAATACTCCCATACATTTTGCTACAGAATAACTACTAAAAAGTTTCTAATAATCGAATCAAAATCGAAAAAAAATTGATGCTTTTTTTCTCGACATTTATTTCATAAATAGTTATTCAAACATTTAAAAAGACATGGAAAATCAAAATAAACTATAGCTATTAGTTAATGAATGAAAACGTATCAAGTAAATACATATATGACCATTATCTTCAAACGATTCGTGGAATCTTTGCAACATGACTATACTTATCTGACGATCGAATTTTTTTCAACAAATCAGGTTTTGTCAAAAGATACTTATAGAATTCTTTACATGTTAAATGAGTATTCATTCGGATTTTCAGCTCAGCTCCCACCAGGTCGTGTCTCATCCGACTTCGATTGTTATTCCACAAATATTTCATGTGACTGAAGAGGAAAAAAATTAAAATCAGGAGAATCAGGAGAAAATCACCAAAATCAGCTCCTGAAATCAGGAGATTTTTTTATCAGGAGAAAATCAACAAAATCAGGAGACTCCTGGTCAAATCAGGAGATTTGGCATGCCTGGAGTAGCAGCACGTATAAGAACATTAGCTCCTCTAGGTAATGTACGAAACATATGATGAACTTCTTTTTTGCTAATTTGATTTAATCATATTCTTAATTTTCAATTATTTAAGGTCTTTATGTTCATTGCAATGGACACATATTGAATCTCTGCTTGATTGATGTTTCAGCTCGTGTAGCATCAGTTCGAAATAATTTCGGTGTAGTTTCTTCATTATATAAACTTATAGAAGGTTCTGCTAAACGTCATCATATATTTGAACAAATCCAAAAAGAAGCTGGTTTGAAAGCACTTACAATCAAAGATTTATGTGAAACACGTTGGACATGCCGTTTTGAATGTTTAAAGGTAGTTTTACTTCGGTTACGTGAAATCATAACCGCTTTAGAAGTTATGGAAGCTCCAGACGCATATCTTCTTTTAAATTCAATCCAATCATTTGATTTTATAATTCATTTATTGTTTATGAATAAGATCTATTCTATAACAAATATACTTTCAAAATTCTTACAACATTCAAATATATCATTAACAGATGCACTTAATCAAGTAAAAACAACAATTGATACATTAAAAACACTGAGAACAGATACTGAATTCGATTCTGTCTACAGTGAGGCATTGAAATTGTCCGATGAAAATGGAATTGAACCACCTCGACCAATTAGAAAAAAAACAATATCTATTCGTTTAGGTGGCGGCATTGATGCCACAACTATATTAAGTGTTAAAGATTATTATCGAATAAACACTTATTATATGACTTTAGATACAATAATAACGTCAATTAATAATAGATTCGATGAAAATACCATTGGTATTGTTGTATTAATGGAAAAATTGTTCTTAACCAAAGATTTACTTAGTGATGATGAAGTTAAAAATTTATCAAAAACTTATCTTGTTAGCTATGATGATCTAAAGGCAGAACAACAACTTTATAAAAATAAAATGCATAATCAAAAAATTAATATAGCGGACGCAACAAAATACATATTAGATAATAATTTCCACATAGCATTTTCATCAAAGAATGGGTTATTTAAAATTCTATGGACAATACCTGTGAATTCGTGCGAATGTGAGCGCAGCTTTTCTGCATTAAAACGACTGAAAACTTATTTAAGAAACAGTATGCGTGAAGAAAGATTATCTGGTCTTGCAATTTTGAATATTGAAAAAGATGTTGAAATTAATATGGAACAAATAGTAATAGATTTTATTCCAAAAAAACATGGGAGAAAAATGATTTTTTAATGTGATGTTTTTTATTTTTAACCTTTTTTTTATAGATATGTTATTTATTTCATTCCAGCAGCAGAAAAAAAATTATAACAGAAGGAAAACTAGTATCAATTTTATCATGAATCTACCCAGGTGTTCAATCCGACCGGCAGATCAGACAGGTTTCTGTTGGATCCGCATCGGACTTCATCGGAATTCGACATCTTCCGTTAAAAACCGACCGGATCCTGACGGAATTATACGACGCCGATAGGATCCGATGTGCCCGCTTTGACCTGGGTACGTATTAGTTGTGTAGTATTTTCATATAGTTAGAAAAATAGTTGTTTTTCTATGATAATAAGGCTTTAAAATTTATTGCCATACCTCAATTTAGAACTCTGACCCGTCACTAGTTGACCTGGGTTAGACAAAAGAAAAAAATACAAAATCTAGATTAAAATAATTAACTTTTGAAGACTATTGTCAATGTGGCTGATTTTGAACTTTCCATACCATTTGAATTTCAACATTGATATCAGCAAAAGGAATCCAATTTGTTGGTGACGTATTCGCTTTTCCATACACTTGATGAGCTACATTTCGTGTTTTCATGGCTGCACTGCAACATAAACACGGCGGTTTCGATCCACCTATGCTACATGGTTTTTTGTTTTTCTTCGTATTATCTGCTTCTAATATGCCTGAATTTTTCCAAAAACGCATAATTTGCATTTCACCATGTGGTGCTCGACAAGCAATTCGGTCCGTTGGATTGTTTTTTTCTTTTAAGAAGACAACTTTGTAACGACCCTGGAGAAGTTTTTTTGAAGTAAGATACTGGCATATTTCCTCGCACTGTGTGTCAGTTATTCCATAAGTTTCTACTCCATTTTCTATGCCAATTTGATTCAATGCTATATACACAGCTTCTTTGTGAATGCCTACGAGTACTGTGTTAAACCGTCGCTCATTTTCCGGCACATTCTGATTAAGTTTTGCATGAATAATACTTGCAATAATATTTGGATCATTTCGTAATTTTGTTGGATTGTTTTGTAATGTTTGCAAGTCAATATCATCTCTAGTAAAATCTACTCGATCACCAACATGAGTTGAAATGGGATTATTCGGATGTTGATCAGCGTGAATAGCTTGAGTTTTAAATTCTTCTAATGTTTCTAAGTAATTTTGACGTACCGTTTGAATAATACGTTCTCTAAATGTTGAAATCGCTTGTTTTAATTCAGTTTTTAGTTTTAATTCGACATCCGGCATATTGTGTCTTAGGTATTTGTTAAACCTGTCTACGGCTGTATCAATATCATTGGCTGCATTACCACTTTGTAAATCACCGCTAGCAATATTATCAATATTATTTACGCAGTCATTAATTTCTTTTCGATTTTCTTCCGATAAATTTGGATTATTATTATAGATATCACTAATGATTCTTTTGACATTTGATAAATGTTTGTTATACAAAGTAGTTGGATCGTACTTTTCTTCTCTGATTGCACCACCATAGCTTCCCTTTTCAATTCCAAACTTATGCCATCCCTGAGCAATAGTATACCGAAGATTGTCGTCATTTTCAATGTGATTTGATAGATACTGTCGAAATGCGTTTCCATTTGAAAAGACCATTTTTAGTTCGGGAATTTGACACAACAAAGCTTCATAAAGACAATTATTCTTTGAATTTTCCGTGTTTTCATAACCATTTACACGGAAATGTTTATCATCAAGTGTCAAGAATATTCGATGCGACGGATTTTCTGAACTCGAATATTCATGTGATGAACCATCACTACCTTCGATAACAACACTAATTCCAGTGAATTTAATCTTACCATCGATAATGTTGAGAGCACGCATACACGGATCGAGCATATTGGTACATGCTTGCACACATGTCATATCCATTGGAACATTTTCACGTAGAATAGTTGCGAATAATTTTGGATCTCTTGTTTTGCTTAACAATTTTATAAGTTTTTCATGATATGTTTTAACTTGTTTTTCATATTCTTCAGCATCGAGTTTAGTCTGTTTGATATTTGCATCAAAACCTTTTTTTAATTTTTCAAATTCTTTTCTATTCGTTTCTTCTTTATACGAACGATATTTTCTCTTGATCATATCGCCCATAAAACCGACCAATTGATTAGCACCATAGGACAAAATAGGTGTGAAAACATATCTAGCAATTGCTTGATTAGATGTTTCGATGACTGTTTTTTTCCATTGATTCATTGTTTGATCGCAAAGACTCTGCACATTTTCTGGAACAACTACATGTACACCTGATGATTTGTACTCGGCAATTTCATCTTGAATAATATGGTTCGCTTTTTCAAGGAAACTTTCAGCTGATTTCATAATGTTTCGTATTTCATTTATTGTACTGCTAATTTTGGCGAGAGTTTGTAGCTTCGATAGAATTGGCAAAATTTTTGTTATTGATGTTGAACCATCTGCAGTATTGACTTTTTGCATGATTTCGGATATTCCGCGTGTAATTGAACCATATAACCGAGTGCAATGGCTAAGAACTGTTGCAAAAAAAGTTGTCTTATCAAAACACTCTCTTGTTACATGATCAATCAATAATTGCGCTTTCTGTTTACCCATAGTATTATAAGCTGCCATTAAAGTCTTGTTAAGTTCATGGTCACGAAAGAGTTTGTCAACATCATCAACTAACGTCGTTTGAATTGTATTACAAAGACCATGTAAATGATTTGCAACAATCTGAAAATTTTCAGATGATTTTATTTTTTCGACATTGAATAGAATAGATAACTCACATGGTCAACAGCACCTTGAGCAAAACCATAAGCGGCTCCTTCAAGTAATTTGCAACTAACTCGTTTTACTGTTTCTTTGGCGACCGTTTTCATGCCGACAGATTTAATAAGTTCTGCACCAGCCATTTCAGCAACTTTCTTACCACCTTCGACTCGTACTGGACCTGCTACCTTATAACCTATTCTCGATAATTTGGTACCACGTGACCAAATAGCACCGATACCACATGAAACTGCCGATATTGCCATACTCCATTTCTTATGTTCCCAATAACTAGACAACGTCATATGCCCATGAAATAAGCAACTAGTTACAAAGAATAGATCACTGACTCCTAGGAAACAAAACCAAATAGAACAATAATTCAGTCTTAAAATTAGAAAAAAATGACTACCTTCATTGATAAAAAATGATGCAGCATAAGTGCCGACACCAACCGTCCAAATTTCAATCAATGCTCCTACAGTGATTTGTGCTAATGCCAATGTAGTAACAATTAACACATTTCTCCAAAATTTCCATGAATAAGCTTGTTCTTGTAGAACAATGAAATCTTCCATTCCATTCAGTGAAAACCATGATGCTTCGACAATTGCTGAAATGTGTTGCGCTTTTATTGTTTGTTCGAGACTTGAGAAAAAACAATCCAGTGTTTCATATTTGTCAATACCACAACAGAGTCGATCAAGACTCTTACGAATAAATTCGCAGTTTTCTTTTTTCTTTAAATAATCAACATGCTGAGCAAAACTACTTTGAAAATTATTGAAAATTTTCTCGAAATCTGCTGATTCTATTTTTTTGTGAATAACATAAGAGTCTTCTACGATTGATTTTTCTGTTAAATCATAAATTAATCGTTGATAAGGATTGGAAGTTAGTCGAAATTGAAATTTTAGATTCGAGTCTGATTGTGTTTTTTCCTTGGACTCTTCATAATATTTTTTCAAATGCACATATGCTAATCTATATGCAAACTTTGAATTGAGAAGTGCTGCAATAACATCCTGATAACAATTTGGTAATGATGAGCAATTAGAAAAATGTTTTAATTTATATGTTCCATTTGATCGTTCCTCTAAAATATTCACTTTTTGTTGACTAAGCGTTTCTAAAATCATGATTGCTTCGTCGTCAGTAATTTTCAAACGTGTGATATCCGATAATTTCAATGAATCAAACTTTGGAAAATCTAGCTCATTTTGAATTTTTTTCGGATTGATTTTGGCTTTTCGATTGATTGAACAAATACCTCTTTCCTCGAGATAACATTTTTCGTATGTGTTCAAATCTGAATATAATGTTATTGAACAAAAACTATTTTCTTCTTCGACTCCAATCGGATATTGAGATATATTATCAGATTCTAATTTTTGTAATGAAATGTTTAACTTGTGATTCTTTATTAAATTTTTTATTCTTGTAGATTCAATTAATTCGAGTTGTTTTAAATTCACTACAATAAATTCGAGTTCATCTTCAAGTATCTCTGCTTTTTTCAATAATGACCAGAATTCTTCGACATTCGGTAAATCAATTACTTTCGCAATTGATTTACTAGTTACTACAACATTGTCTCGCAAATATGTTTGTAGTACTGCTTCTGAAATACCATATTCAATTGCGATATCTGTCAGAATATCATTCGAATCAATTACAGTACTCGACGGTTGTGTTATAATACTTTGCCTTTGCAATTCAATAAATATATCATACGCAAGAATTTCATTGAGTTCGTAATTGACAAATGCATTATATGTTGCTGAGTGTCCTAAGATATCATCGATGCTATTGATAAATAAATTATAAATTTGTGAGATCGTCTTTTGTTGTTCACTAAACGCTTCGATATGAATAAGAATATTTGCTTCTTGTTTTTTAAATGATTCAACCATAGCTTGATCATTCGAGCAAGTATTTATTCTTTCTTGAAATAAATTCTTTGCTTGGATGAGATTTTTCTTCAATTGTTTAAATTCAGGCTTGTTTTTATTCAAAAGTATCGAACTATTTTTCTTGATAAGAACTGCAGATGAATAATAAAGTGCTTCGGCCGAATAATATGGATCTTTGTCAATTATCTTTTTGAAATATTGTTCAGCTATTTCATATTCTTTATTTTTGATATAATGTTTTCCCAATTTCAAAAATTGACTAGGACTATCTAGCCAATCAACAAAATTTACAGATATTGGTTCAAGAAATTGTTGAAGCAATTTTGAAAGTTGACTTTTTTTCGATGAGTCACTCGTATGGTTTTCAATCAATGTTGAATTTTCATCCAACCAAAAAGCCCATTTATCAAGAAAACTATCTAATACTAATTTTGTCAAATCCTTCGTGTCTTCATATAGTTCTATCTTTCGACGAAGTTCTTCATATTTATCTTTGAATATTTTGAAACAATTTTCTTCGATTGTTATTCGTTCATCGTAGAATTTTTGTACCATTTTCAAGCGTTGTAATTCATTAACGTCACGAGCATTTTTCAATTGAAAAATCTTCGAACTAAATGATCCACCATCTTCTTCATTGCCAATAACAATCAATTGTCCAGAACCTTTTTCTCCACATCGAGCTGCACGACCATAGGCTTGCTCTTCAACACGACAATTTACAGGCAAAAAAGTTAAAATCACATGTAATCCACCGGCTTTGACTAATTTCTTATCAAGTTTTATATCTGTACCACGACCAGCTAAGTTCGTTGCTACAATAACTTTTCCACCACTCAAATATTCGTTTCCTTGACCAAAAACGAATTCTTCATGTTCTCGTTTATAGACATAAGGATTTTTCAATGTACCGCATTCTTGTTCTTTTGACTCTGATGTTTCAGATTCAGTGGCAATTTTAATAAGACGTTTTATTATATAATCAACATCTTTGACTGTTTCACCAATAATTAATACTGAACGTCCATTAAGAAGTTTTGCTTTTGCTATCCTGTAGATATTCTCCATCCATTGTTCATTATATCCCGAAATAATCGAACGTTCTTCGAAAAATTTCTTCGGTTTCGATGTTGGAATTTTCACTAAATCGACGTTATAAAGTTGATTGAGTAGTTCTTTTTCTTGTGTTGAACCAAGAGTACCCGAAAGACCATATAATTTTTGATAGAGTTTTAAATATGAAACATTCGATGTGAAAACAGCTTTTAAACTCATCAATGACAGTTTACATCCATGTTTGATCTGCAGAAATTGATGTAAAGCTTCGTGCCATTGTGAACTGCTTTGATCGGTTCCAGTGTTCTTATCAATAATGATTATCTTCGGATTCAAATCAGGATCGAGTCCTGTCCGATCGACATCAATCACGTAATCAACGCCTACACTCATAAACAGAGCATATTTAGCATTATCAATAAATCTATCTAAATGTCGTTCGACAAATTGATATAATTCTTTGGGTATATTAATACGTCGTTGTCGTGTATTGATATTATTCAATAGAAAAATAAGTCGACTTTCTGTTTTTGTTTGCGATAATCGAAAAGTTCTAACAAGTTGTGTGTAGTCATTTTGATAATTTAATAAACGACCATCGTGATCGATCGTTTTCGAATCAGTTAATTTTTTCCAAACATCATTTTCAACTTCATCTTGCATGACCATACCATAAAGATCGGCAATAACTGATTGTCTAATAGATGAATTATCATAAAAATTCTTTAAATCTTCTACAGATTGTATCGGTCGATTTACACTTTGCCAAAGAAAAATGTACAACGATTGAAGTTTATCCATATTAGGAATATCATGCGATAAATAGAGCATATTATTACCATTATCTAAGAGCATACTATCAACTTCATCAACGATAACATTTTGAAAAGTACGCGTGCCAAGTATATTCTTGCCATAAAATCGATCTAGTAAATAATCACGTTGAAAACTCGATAAATCACCATAAATAACATCACACTTCTGAAATACTTCAATTCGTTGATCAATATCTTCACTACAGATGTGTCCAACATCTATGTTAAATAATGCATACAGATCTATGTTACTTTTTGGCGGTTCGGATTCGGCGTCACGTTTTGCTAATACCGAACAACTAGTTACAATATCGATCTTCTCGCCAAACAAACATTTAATAATACATAATGTCGCAATAATTAATGTTTTGCCCTCACCAGTAGATACCTGTGCCAATAAATGTTTTTCATTCATTAATGCTAACATAACTACTAACTTCTGTGTGGCTCGTAGACAAAAATCACGTTTTAGTTTTATTGCCCGATTAACAATATCAAGTAAATAGAACTGGCAGTTTTTGAATGTCTTAACTAACTCAATGTTTAATCTTATATATTCAATAATCTTCTTAAAATCTTGTTCATTATTGCAACATTTATCATAAACTAATGGTTCTGGACGAAAATCACCTTGATCTTGTGCAGCATGTTGATTATTATAACCATCTACAGCATATCGTAAGATCGGATTTGGGGAATTATCCATTCTCTTGAATAGCTCATCGATTATTGAGAGATGTTTATCAATTTCATTCTGATGAAATGACTTTTGAATGATTTGAATTAGATCTTCCATTTGACGATCATCCGATGCTAATAGGCCCAATTTAGTCATCAAACATTGCAAATGTTCGACTTGTTTCTTCGAACAATTTTTATTTTGTTGACAAATCGTCAGTAATTGATCACCGCTATATTTTTCTTTTGAATCGTTGAGTATATCTGATAATGTTGAGTTAAGAATTCCGAAATCATCGAGAATATCTGAACATAATTCCGTATCATCAGCATAAAATCGATGCACAAATGTAAGTAGAGTTTCTATTGAAAAGAACTTGGCTTCATTAAGTATATTCACAAGAGTTTGAACAAGTTCACGATTGTACATATCCTCAAGTTTGACCAAATAAAAAGAACATTGTTCTAAACTTTCATCATGAAAATTCAATTGACCTTTAGTTAAACCATGTTGCCAATAGCTTTTTTTCAATGCTAATGACCATTCAGATAATTTCAATTGTTCTAAGAAAATGCTATCTTCTTTAATATAGGACAATAAGAGAAGTATATTAGAGAAGAAATCTTCATTAATATTCAAATTAGATTCTTCGAGTTTCATTGCTAAAATTGATTTTACCGAACGATTTGAAATATTTTTCAGATATTGCCGTTGATTGCATTTATTTTTACAAGATTTTCGAGTTAAATTTTCAAAATTAATTAGAATTAATTCATCAATCAATTGAAATTGTGAATAAGCAAGAATAAGATAACTAAACAATTCAGGATCTTGATCAAAATCGATTGAACATTCAAGAATTGTATTCACAAGAATAATGATCTCGTGTAGATTTATATGACATCCATTGCACATGAAACAATACAGTAATGATGATAGTATTGAATTTTTGCCAATAAATCGTGCTGATAATTTGTTCAAACGATCTTCTATTTGATTTCGATCATCTTCTGGAAAAAATTGACCTAGTTTAGAGATGATAACATCATGATCATAACTTAAATATTCCACGTCATCGAACGGAAAGTATTGTTTATTTTTACGATCGGATTGAAATTTTGAAATCAAATATTTACGAATCTTAGCAAGTTCAATGAATTCTTGATCGATTTCTAGATGTTTAATTGTTTTATCCTCTTGAATTAAAATACGAAAAATTTGTTTATTATGATCATGATGTTCACGAATGGAAACAAATTGTTGTTTCGAATCACTCTGATGAGAGTAAATTTTAATATTGAGTTGATGTTTCCAAGCAACAAGTTCGAATAACGATACCGAAATGTTCAATTGATCCGATTTCATTTTGTTCAAACACATTTCAAGTAATTCATTATCAATTTGTTCATGCCAATTCATGCGTTCATTTTGCTTGATCAAATAAAGTTCGTAAAGTTTTTGTAGAAGTTTTTTATGAATATTCATTTCTTGTTGAATATGATTCGTTGCAAGAAAGTTCGGACATTCATGAAAATGTAACCAATTGACTTTTGTTGATCTGCACGAAAGAAACTTAACGGTTTGATGAATTTTTTCGATTGATGCTTGTTTTTTTGCAAGAAAATTTTTTTGAAATTCCAAACATTGTTGAATTCGATCCGAATTACTTTCGAATTGTTGATGTTCGTTAATAAACAATTCAATTAGATTTGCTAATGTACAATTGGCAATGATTATTGTTCGTAATTGTTTGTATAGATTGAGTACATATAGGAATAGGTTTTTGTTATTTGTAGGCACTTGTTTCCATAGATTTGGAATAAGATTTTTCAGTTTTTCAGTTTGTTCAACATTGATTTGCAAAGAATTTTTCAGTTTATCTGAATTGAAATTCAATTCAGATAACTTTTCACTAGCTGTTGACAATTGCTGTTCATCTGTTTCATCTACATTTTCCAAAAATTCTGGCAAATTTTGAGTAGCTATTTCAATCAAAATAAACTCATCGTAATACTTTTGTATAGCATGAAAATTGGCAGTAGATATCCGATATTTCAGAAGTTCATCAAAATCATCTTGTATTCGTTCATTTTCTTCGAAATACTGACAAATTAATTGTAAATTAGGTTTTGATTCTTCGTTAATTTTAAGATATTTATCAATGTTTAAATTAATTTCACTATCGGTTGCCACTAAACAATCATTTGAAGAAATATGTTGAAATTTAGCAAGACCAATTTTTTTTTGCATCTGTTGCATTTCCAATGTTTGAATTTTTCGATTAATCACACTTGTATTAAATTTTGCTTCTATACTATCTAACTCATCTTCTCTGAATTCTTCCTGGAATAATTTCTTCCAAATACTATCATCTATACAGGTACTGTTCTTGATATCTGCAAGAATCTGTGATTTCCATTGCTTTACACATACTTCGGTTTTTGTCGTCATGTCAGCAATTCTTTTTCGTACTTCATAGTTCGCTTCGTAAATTTGATATCGACTGACCTTTTCACGTGAACGTTCTTTGAGTTGATTGACTTGTTCAAAAGCAGTTTTCGCTTTTCGTTGCATCATATCGAAATTAATCGTTGCATCAGCATTCATTTGAACAATTCCATCCAGAAAACGATCACCATTTTCGAAATGTTGATCATAAGATTGTGTCATAACGCTATCTTGCATAGCAGTTTTACGTGTTGCAACAGCTCGTTGTTCTCGTTGACGATTCGTGCATTTTTCACGTGACTTTTCATTTTCGGTCAGTTGATGATGTTGTAGCGGTGATGCTTTCATTGTTGCATAACACATTGGAGATCCACGTTTGTCATATTGATACCCACAATAAACTCGATCAGAACTATCTGTTGAATAATCCATTCGTAGTCGTTGATTTTGATTTTCGCCAAATTTGTAAGATGTTGACCAATTTTGAAAATCAATATAGCCAACATCATTTCCATTTTTACCATATTCACCATTTTGTCCTGGATTGCCATCCTGTCCATTGTTGCCTTTAGTCGACGTAATTGTGACAGGAAATAACTGATTTTGTTTCGATCTTATATTACATTCGCCTTGATATCCTCCTTCACCGCCCAATCCATTTAATCCTCCATGACCACCAGCTTGACCTAGACTTCCTTTATACAACGTATAACAATTTCCTGCCACATATCGACTTGCTGAATGGATGATTTCTTGACCAGTGTCTAACTTCAATTCAACATATCCACATGTATTATTGTTCCATTTCACTTGCGGCATTCCTGTGGAACATATATTGTTAAAGAGTTCACTAAGGTCATAAAAACCTCCCCAAAAATGTACCGGACTGGGAAATCGTCTTTCTAATTCGCTTATAGATATTCCTTCGCCGTTCTCACCATTCATACCATTGCCACCATCTTGTCCCTTAGCTCCATTACCACCATTCAAAATAACAGTTAACCATTCAGGATGCTGCATTTGATCTGCTATTATCATTACATTTCCACTACTTTCACCGCAACATCCATCGACACCATCTGCACCATTTTTTGTATTTTTCGTGCCGTTTTTTGCTTTTTCAAGACATTCAAAAGAAGATAAACCTGATAAATTCCATTTACATTTCTTCGAAACAGTAACAGCGGTAGCCATTACGAATATGTTCATTCCATGCCAATGTGTATTATCGAGATCACAATTGATTTCAAACCTATGTACTGCAATAAAGCGATATTCATCGATTGGTTGATTCAGTTGAATTTTTGATAATTCTTTTTCAATTTCTTGCAACTGTTGTGACATATATATAGTACCACCAATGACTTCAATGATTGATCGAGATCCTATTGTTTTGATTGCTATTTCAGCAGGATTTAAATAAAATCCGATAAGTTGCAATAGTTGATTCTCAAGACATAAATGTTCAGACGTCAAACTTTTAATAGATCGCAACAGTAATCGAAGTTCCCAAGCTGAATTTTTTTCTAATTCAATTTTGTTCATCAGTTTTTTAAGATAAGAAGCAGAACGTGATTGTGATCCACAATCTCGCTTAAATTTTACTAATACATCATACATCGATTGTGGAATGATATCTGCTTGAAAACAAGCAACAAGACCTTGTAATACTTGTAATTCTATATGACCAGTTTTAGATTTTTCTAAAATACTTCTCCATATGTGTGCTTTCATATTTGTAATGAAACTTATCAGATCGAGTTCATCCATTAAATTTGAATGTAGTTCAAGTTGGGTAGCATAAACATCTGCTTTACATAAACCAATTAAATCACTAATCGTATAAATTTGATCAGAAAATTTCGTAAATTTTCTTACGAATTCTTCTTCATTACACAATTGATGGAATTTGTTTTCAAATTCAATACGTGCACAGTCGATAAGAATTTTAATAAAGCAATTTTCAATTAATTTCAGGTCGGCAGCATGTGGCAATTCGTCACTTTTCAAATTCTGGAAGATTATTTGTTTGATTTCAGTTAAATTCGATTGCTTTTGACAAACAGCACCTTCAATTATCGCCGTGACTTCGGTGGCGAACATTGGTGAATCCGCTTGTACTATAAAAAAAAGTTCACTTGAATATCTAAAACAAAATATGATTACACTGATATTATGAACAAATTTTGCTAAAAATCTAAACTATATATGCGATGCTGGTCAAAATTTGTTAAGAGGAGAAATGTTTATTCTAGGCATGTAACAATACCAATACGACCAATATCAATACCAATTGGTCTTGTTGGTATTGATATCGGTGGGTATTGGTATTGTTACATGCCTAGTTTATTCTTTGCATAAGTGTTGTGTATGTCGTTTTTCTCTTTCGTTTATTTCTACACATAAATCACTTCAGGGGAGTAGCGACGGGGGGTCGCGTGGGGCGTTACGCCCCCCCTGCTTTTGAAAATTTTGTTTTTTTTGGTCGCCAAACTAGTAAAAAGCACCTTTTTTAAGCTGTTTGACTGCTCAATCTACTGAAAAAATATAGTTACGCCCCCCCCTGGTTTTCGCTCTTCGCAACGCCCCTGAATCACTTTATGTTATTTTGAATTTTTTTATTAATCATGTGATCGATTAATGTTTTACTAATAAAACAAGATAGTCTTTCAATCTAGCAACTTATATGCGTTTCAAAAGGAAAGAAGACATAAAGGGTGCAAAATGTACAAAAGTAATTAACTTATTCTGTATAGAATATAACAGTGGAAAAATCTATACCAATCATGTTTCTTAAAATAAACAAGTGCGAAAATACACTCAAAACAAATTATCTGCTTATTTAAATTAGTACAAATTTGACATATGAATTCGCATATTTTGCTCCTAACCAGGGGTGTCCCGAAACCGAAAAGATTGGGGGATTGTTGAAAATTTTTTAGAGTATCTTTGAAAAAAGTTACAAAACGTTTCAAAAGATTTCTCAATTGAAGGGGACGTCAACAATTTTTTAAAAAAATTTTGAAAACCTTTCACCAAATTCTCGAATTGAAGGGGATATCGAGAGGTTTTAAAAAAATTTTAATAAATGTTACCAACTTTTCTTTAAGGATTGTCGAATTTGAGAGGATGTTAACAAATTTTTTTAAAAACTTTTCCGAAATTTTCAAGGATTTTGGAATACAAGCGGACATTCATAAATTTTTTAAAACAATCTTCAAAAGTTATCTAAAATTTCCATAAATTGATGACCAAAAAAAACGAAATTTCAAATTATTGGGGGGGAGGGCGTCGCGACCCCAACAACCCCCCCATCGGGACACCTGTGCTCCTAACGAATTGCACTTTGATTGAATATCAAATGTAATATGTACTACTACCCAGGTCAAAGCGGGCACATCGGATCCTGTCAGCGTCGTATAATTCCGTCCGGATCCTGACGAAATAAAAAGGAATTCTAACTAACGGATTCCGGTCCGGATTTCGTCAGAATTCAACGGAATACGATTTAAATCTGTCTGGATCCGATCCGAATTTCGTCGGATTCTGCTGAAGTCCGACGAAATCCGGACCGGAATCCGTTAGTTAGGATTCCTTTTTATTCCATCAGGATTCGGTCGGATTGAATCACCTGGGTATATTTCTGTTGTTGATTTTACTTCGCATGAAAAGAATGTGTTATATCTTTCGTGAATTCGAATTGTTCACTCAGAAAGTATGACAACTTTCTTACAATAATAATTTTAAGCAAAAAAAGTCGACTTAACTATATCAGTACTTATCGAATACGTTTATGTAATCGTCTAGAAGACTGTCAAAGAGCAAAACATTTTTATCGATGGATTGCAAAGATCAATACAATTTTTATAAAAATAACACGCGAACAAAAAATATAAAGAACGATCGACGAGGAGACTAAGATAAGGATCGTAACAAAACAGAATAAATCTGATGAGAACGCATCTGATTGCAATTGAATGGACAAGCAATAGTACATTTAATGACTAAAAATACATACGCAAATCCACCAATTACCATTTGTTCCAATAAACCTCTTTTTGAAACAAAATATATCTCTATCGATGTCGCTAAATGACGATGAGATAATAATGATTCTTTTGCCTGTTCTTCAATAAATAGTATACGTATTTATCATCGATTCTTCTTTCTCGCATTTTCCTCTATTTTTGATTTTTATTTGCTTCAAACATTTCTATGTTTCTTGTGAATATAACAGAAATTTATTATATTTTAATTGTAATCTATGTAATTATATTGGATAAAAGTGTGGGTCTGTTACTTCTGGAGGGTGTGATTTTTAAAGAGAAACTACTTAGGGCATACCAAAAGTAGTGAGCCCAGCTTTCTTTCAATCTGAGTGAATAACAAAGCAAACTCTAAAAATTTCTACACATATATCCGATATCATGGATTATACGATGATAAAAATGTGATCTTTTTAATATTTATCTTAACAACCCAGAAGATAGAATAACGCAGTAGGGATGGATGAATCATTTTGACCGCCATTACACATAGGAAATTGTTTTTTTTAAATAAAAGCACGTACCACATCCTTAAGAATATAAATCACTAGGTAGCCGAAAGTTCCATGTTAAGCTGTGAAAACTAAAATTTTCAATAGAAATCATAGTTTAACAAGTCCTATGATTTTTGTCAATTTCCATTGAAAATCCTATGTTTTAGTAAAATATAATGCTATAAGGATTCCTATACCGGGTGTCCCAAAAGTCCTGTCCCGATAAGTTTTTTGATTTTCTCCACTATTATATATGATAAAATCAACTGTTTTTTTTCAAAAGATAGACCGAAACATGAATTTTTTTTTCATAAAAAAGAATTTGAAAAGTACTGTTCAAAAGTGTCACCTTCAACTGAAATACAAAAACTTAGTCTTTTTCAATCTCTGAAAAAACGTTTTTCAACGTTTCTTTTTCAATTGATCGAATTTCTTAAATAATTTTGATTTTTAAATCGTCGAGATCCTTTAAATTATTTTTGTACACGTTGTTTTTTATATAACCCCAAAGAAAAAAATCCAAAGATGTCATATCAGGTGATCTTGGAGCCCAAGAGATCGATCCTCCTCTTCCTATCCAGCGGTTATCCAATTTGTTGTTTAACCAAGAACGAATTGACTTCGCGAAATGCGCTGGAGCGTCATCTTGTTAGAAAATAATTTTCTTCGTAAGTTTTCTTCTTTGTAAATATGGATAAAAGAAACTTTCGAGCATATCGAGATAATTCTCTTGATTAACTGTTAACTCTTCAAAGAAAAAAGACCCAAGAATTTCGTTTGACGACATGGTACACCATACGATGATCTTTGGTGAATTCAATGCAACTTCTACGGTCATAAAAGGATTAAAAAATCGAAATTATTCAAGAAATTCGATCAATTGAAAAAGACTAAGTTTTTGTATTTCAGTTGAAGGTGACACTTTTGAACAGTACTTTTCAAATTCTTTTTTATGAAAAAAAACTTCATGTTTCAGTCTATCTTTTGAAAAAAAACAGTTGATTTTATCATATATAATAGTGGAGAAAATCAAAAAACTTATCGGGACAGGACTTTTGGGACACCCGGTATGTTAGAAGAAGAGAATACCTCTTATTCGTGGGTAATGAAAGTTGTGAATGGATCTCATCGTTTCTTTTCTGCAATAACACTCATTTTTCCTTCCAGATTAGCCACGCGTTCGTTTTGTTGCCCAATATGTTCATCTATTTTGTCCAATCTTCTCAAAACATTCTCAAATCCATGTTGTGTTTCATTTTTCAGACTGCTGATTTCATCCCGAATTTGAAAACTATTATCTGTGATCATTGTGTATGTCGCTCCCACGATAGCACAGCAGGTAGCACCGAAGACCGAAAGCGCTTTTAAGGTTGAACTGGTGAATATAGTGTCTAACAAGAAAAAAATATAAGAAGCAGTTGGCTAGGTATTACAAATGAAAACCTGTTAAATCTGTCGAACTAAAGCGAACATGTTGACAATTGTGTACAATACCTTTGCGTGCAGTGGTTATCATTGGATTCATTATTTTCTATAAAAGAATTCAAAAAGATATACAATTTTGTGAAAGATTATCGAAAATCAAAGCCTTTATAAAGTTTGTATCCTCGAAAACATAAGCAAAATACGCGCTCCTACCTTATACATATATAATACATATTTATTTGATGCATTTAATTAGTTTTCAGAGAACTGACTTAGCCACAAAAACAGAAACAACAGAGTCAAAATTATTATAATCGATTTCATATGCTTATGAGCCTATTTTCACATGCATCCAAACTCACCAATCGAACGTTGGATCCTATCAGATTTTATAGGATCCAAGAGGGAAACGACTAGGACTTCGTGCTTGAAGTCTGATGAAGTCTCGAGACAGTCACTCCATGAATGGTTTACTTTTTTGAATTTTCACAAGAAATGAGATATCAAGAGAAAAAGAATATCAACAAAAACAAAATAGTGTACTTCTATATTAATCGCAGATTTTAAATTCTAGAGTATATGAATAGCAAAATTTTTCAATATTGACAAACTATGTAATATTACTAAATGTAATCTGTCGATAAAAAGTTTATTGAATAGAAAAATATCTACAGCCACTCGCGTTTGATCTAATTTTTTTCTGCTTTATTTTATTTAAGTGATAGAGAAAATAGAAAATCAACGCATATATTAGTATATAATATATGGAATTCTCGAAAAGAAACTACGATTTATAATTCTTACCTTTTCCTTTTTCAGGAGTACAATATACTTGGTTTGTCCGAATAATAAAAAAATTCGTAATATTCGACGATATAAATAAAAAATCTTCAAATACAGCGATTAATATATAATAGAGATAAGAAGAAAAAAATCTGCTTCTTATCGATAGCGCGCAAGTGAAAAACAAAAGAAAAATCCAGAAATATTGGCACATACGCATTAGTCATGTTTTTTTAATGACGTGTAACTTAACATCGTTTTTTTTCGCTTGCTTTTACGACTCTATCCTGGTTTGAAAGGAATATGATGAAACTCAGGCACTTTGATAACAGAATATTCTTTTCTTCGTTGATTATATCTTTTTATTATGATAATAAAATTTTTGTTTCACGCAAATAAATCTAACTGTAAGTAAAATCAAGAAAAAATCACTCTCAATGATATTTTAAAGTTGTAAAAATTAAAATTGTGAACGATATATTATTCACTTTTGCAGTACCTATTATTTTGAAAATCATGTCAAAGAAAAGTAGGAAACGAGATGAACAAAAATATTTTTATGAATAAAATAAACTTTAAGATTAATCATATAATGTTTATTTAGTTTTGATTAGAAAAGAGTTTCTCTTCTTTACCAAATATTTAAACACATTGTGACGAATATACATTTAATTTTCTTATTAAAGAAAAAGTATGTGAGCAAATCTGATATTTTCATTCTCTGTACAAAGATCTTTAAAATACGAAACAATGTCTCTCATTTGAAGTCTAACTGATAATGGTAATATTGGCTGAATTTTATAAATCTTTCATTTTCTCGACATGTTCTTATCGTATACTGTCTCCAGTTCGCTCTATGCATGTTGATGAAATCTCATCAATATGTATACACAGATAAAAACAACGAAGGTTTATTACATACTCATTTTAACGAAATATAACATTCGAAGCACAAAGAAAAGAAGAAAAGATGTCGTCTCTTTTAATATTACTAGTTCATCTTGTTTATGAAATATTGAATAAACCCGATAATCTATCACTAAATGAAAATGAATAAATATTCTAGCAGATAAAATAATATCTTTATGAAATGAAAGAACCAATTGATTATCCGATACTCCACATCGATTTTCTGTAAAATTTTTCGCATAAATACAGACGAAAATTTCCAATAGATATCATACGGCTTGTCCAAACGTAACGCCGTTACGTTTTTGACATGTTGTTACTCACTTATTTCAAAAAGTTCTCATGCTAGAAAACTCGTTCAAGTGTCATTCAAAGCGTCTAGGTGTACTTGATCTACGATACAAAAATCATCTCTCTAGATTGAGGTCTCCGACTTCTAGACACAATTTACCATCGCGTAACGCTGTTACATAAAAGGACCCTTTTTTTCCAGTACCTCGAATGCAACTGAAATTTTTCATTGAAATAGTGTTTGAAACAGTATAACTTTCTAACAGTTTTGTAGAGAATTAAATGGGCTTTCTGATGGTAAAAAAGTTTTTCCCCGAGTTTTTATGATTGAGAAGAAAAATGGAAAAAACGAGCGTAACGCTGTTACGTTTTTCGTAACGCTGTGACGCAATTTCTCGTCGAAACATGATCAAGTTTTGAACATGTTCGGAATCAATTTTCCTCAAACAACATCAAACTTTTCAGTATCTAGGATTAAAGAGCAGTCTGAAAACTGTATAGGAATGTGCAACTTGTCTTCAAAAACGCAAGTTAATGATAGAAACGCTACACTGGAAACACTTGAATTTGACATGAAATCGAATTTTTAAAAGCGGTTTTTCCGGCAAAAACTATCGTTAACAAGCTAAAAATACGGGTTCAAATCTCTTTTATTTCACGTCAGCCCATGATTTGCAACAAGAAAAGATGTAAAATTTGTGAATAGCGTAAAAAAAGTAACTTTCCATAATGTATTTTGTCTATTTCAGCCAAAAAATGCTGGAAAAAAACTTGATCAGCGAAGTGTCGCGTTACGTGGACAAGCCGAATTTTAGAATTCTCATAAATATTCACATATCTTTTACTATCCTCTATACAAAAGATCAAAATTTTCAGAAATTTGGAATTTTAGCGAAGTATTTGAATCGAAAAATTCTTAGAATCGTATGGCACCCTCAATAGCCAATGCTATATCCTACTGATCGCGATTTTGCGGCACCTTAGCCCTCAGAATAGATTTGATTATTATGAGCTTTTAACTACTGTAACCTTTTCAAGATTTCAGAAAATACTAATTTTTATAGTTTTGGAATTCTAAAATTCTAATGATCCTAAGATTTTGATTGTTTAGTATATAGCATAGTAAAAGAACTCAGAATTCTAGTGAAAATCTCAGAATTTTAGAATAGGATCACTGCTGCACTATTGATAATATTCATCGTTCTGAGAATGCGGAACAGTTGCGGTTGGATAAAATCTCAATTGACAAACAAAAATAAGAAATACTGAACGAAGATTTTTACATAAGAAAAAACAGATAACAGAAAAAAAGAAAAGAAACTGAAGTCACTAAAAGAACTTAAAGGACTAAAGGAACCAGGGACAGATTTAGAAAATCAGCGAGGGGTTGGTGGTCCGTTAAAGGGGCCAGCGATCATGATGGAAAACGGTT